>ERZ779851.532-NODE-532-length-37961-cov-128.780985_pt1 | contig 37961 bp, 20 predicted proteins | sample MGYA00511094_ERZ779851 | MGnify/ENA primary metagenome ERZ779851 (study PRJEB29588, sample SAMEA2155512) | human gut metagenome | biome: human gut; feature: human-associated habitat; material: faeces | place: Denmark | collected 2008/2010 ...
AATACGCTCAAAGCTTGCTCAATTAGAGTAAAACAGGGCGTGTGGGGCAAAACTTGCGAAACTTCTACTTCTAATATAAAAGCCTGTCTGCTATATAAAAGCCTGTCTGCAGGAAAAAGCCGACAGCAACCAGCCATCGACCTGTATCATTAAAGACTGCGGTGGTACATCTTCCTGATTTCTTCGTTTATGAAATCTTGAAAACCAGGACTGTCGATAATCTCGATATGGCTGTACAGTCCCAAGACAAAACGGGCAATACCCAAGTAGCTTGCCACATCCATGGACAACAGCCAGTACTTGGGAACTTTTCCTTCATTATTATCGGTTTCATCGGGCAATTCAACGATGAATTCGGCCGATTTGGGATATTCCTCAATCATCAGACTATATGCCAGACGGTCGAGTTTCAACCTGACAGGCAACCGTTCATCACCACTAAACATAAAGAGATCGGTAAACATCTGGCGATGCTTGGCCTCGTTGCCCCACTCCAGATCGAGCAGGACAACATTGCCCATACGCGACACCTTGAACGTCTTGTTCATCTTGGAACTAAGTTCATAGCAGCGCACATCATTATTGTTGTTCATCATAAGGAAAGGCTCCACCACCCGGTCGGTACAACTCTTGCTGTGAGGCGAGGAATAACCTTCTATCTTGACAAGCCGATGACGCTTGATGGCATCGTAGAGCACGCCGACATGATGGGCAGCCTGCTCGCGCAACTGAGGATTGGCAAGGATGTTGAGGTCATAGAAACGGTCCAACTTGCGGCGCAGTCGCTCCACGATGGCATTATTGTCTTCCACCTTATTTAATATAGAGAGCATGGTGAGGGCTTCCTCCTCGGTGAAGTTGATGGTTTCGAAGAGATGCTTGAAGAATGGCGACTCCCTGTCAAGACTGTATATCCTGCCATTCTTCTCCACCTTGAAGCCCCAGTCGCGGAAACTCTCCAAATAATAATACAGCATACGTCGCGAAATGCCCGCACGCTCGCAAAGAGTATCCACGTCATAACGATGGTTCTCGGTAAGGAGAAGCATCAGGTTCATTTCTTTTTCCAGTTTGTCGTGTCGCATAAAGCCTGAATGTGATAAGTTGATGAGTCGGCAAGAGGCTGAAGACTGCTTTTTGTGTTAATAGAGCTTAACAGCCACTCACTTTTAACATAAGAACTCAGAAAGTGAACATATATTGCACAAAAGCCTCCTAATTTTGCCCTCAGAAACAAAGAAAGACCTGTAAAAGGGCTTTCATACAGTAAGAAAACTATAAAACTATAAAGAATTATGGAAAAGAATATCACATTGGGCACTTCAGCCGACATCAACTTCGTAGTAAACAGCATCAGCAACGGCAGCAAGAGCGTTGTGGACGGCAGTAAGAACCTGATAAGCAGTATCAAGAGTTTGCTGCAAAGCGGCAAGCAACCCATAGAATGGCTGCAAAGCTACTATTCCATCATCATGGAAAAGGAAGTGAGCATGAAGCAGACCCTCCTCCTCATCGCCACCCAGTTTACATTCGTACTGGGCATCCTGCCTGCCGACATCAATCTGGCATTAAGAGCCGCTTTCTTGGGCAGTTTCGCCTTCTGCCTGCATCTGTGCAAGAAGAGTTTTCAAGAGGAAATATAAATTGATTTCATTAACCGTCACTTAATCCTTGAACTCAAGTGAAAGCTCGCCCGAACCCAAGAGATTGTAGCTCATGCGGTGATAAGGCGTAACCCCATACTCCCTGATGGCTGCCCGGTGCTTCTTGGTGGGATAACCCTTGTTGCTCTTCCAGTCGTACTGAGGATATTCCTCGGCAAGGGCATCCATATAGTCGTCACGATAGGTCTTGGCCAGAATGCTTGCTGCAGCTATCGCCATATACTTGCCGTCGCCTTTCACTATCGTGGTATGAGGCAGATCATGGTATGGCTTGAAACGATTGCCATCCACAATAATAGCCTCTGGACGAACCTTGAGCTGATCGAGTGCCCTGTGCATCGCCAAGATACTGGCATTGAGGATATTGATCTTATCTATCTCCTCGGGAGTAACGATTCCTACAGCCCATGCCACGGCATCACGCTCTATCTGCTCGCGAAGAGCCTTGCGCCTCTTGTCTGTAAGCTGCTTGCTGTCGTTGAGCGCTTCATTCTGATAACCAGGAGGCAGAATGACAGCAGCCGCATAGACACTGCCAGCCAGACAACCACGACCAGCCTCATCGCAGCCGGCCTCTATAAGGTCCTTATAATAATGACTTTCCAACATCTTCTAAATGGTGTTTTACTGAATAATAAAAACTATTTGATGCAAAAGTAGTACAAATAACTGACTCCAACAAATCCTGATGGATTATTTTTTAGGATTACGTATGAAACTATAGGAAAGAAGGACGATGAAACCTGTATCTTTGCATAAGATAAGCGGCATCTCAGCAAAACATTCAAGCAAGCTTGATGCTCTGCATTCGATTTGCAGTATCTTTGCAGAAGATAAGCGGCATCTCAGCAAAACATTCAAGCAAGCTTGATGCTCTGCATTCGATTTGCATTATCTTTGCAAAAACTAATCCCAAATAAATATGAAACAAACGATTTGTATTCTTTTATCAGCTATCGCTATCTCGCTCGGCTGCTCAGCCAAGAAGCAGACGAGCACATTCCCCGACGGCACACCTATCTCTTCATGGTTTGCCGACACCACTGGTGTGGAACTAAAGGACATGGGCAAGCCCTACATCATTACCGATTATGGAGTGGTAAATGACTCAACCATCATTCAGACCCAGAAGATTCAGGAAGTCATAGACCGTTGTCATGCCAATGGTGGCGGAGTCATCGTGGTGCCTGCAGGCACTTATCTTACAGGCTCACTATTCTTCAAACCAGGCTGCAACCTGTATTTGGAAGAGAACGCCACACTGAAAGGAAGCGATGCCATCACCCATTATCAGATAGTGAAGACTCGACTGGAAGGTCAGACCTTAGACTATTTTGCAGCACTCATCAATGCCGATCATCACGATGGTTTCACCATTGCAGGCAAGGGAACCCTCAACGGCAACGGACATAAATTCTACGATGAATTCTGGCTGCGCCGAAAAGTCATCAAGAAGTGTACCAACTTGGAGGCTCTCCGCCCAAGACTGGTCTACATCTCCAACTCCAACGACGTGAAGGTAAGCGGCATCAGAATGGTGAACTCTGGTTTCTGGACCAACCATCTGTACAAGTGCAAGCGCGTGAAATACCTCAACCTGTATATCTACGCACCGACAAGCGGCTATCCTAAAGGTCCAAGCACCGACGCCATAGACATCGATGGATGCGAGGATATGCTGATAAGAGGCTGTTGGGTAAACGTGAACGACGACGGTGTGTGTCTGAAAGGCGGCAAGGGAACCTTCGTAGACAAGGACAGCACCAATGCTCCCTGCCGCAACGTCATCGTAGAGAACTGCTATTTCAAGAAAGCCGGTGGAGGTGTCACCTTCGGAAGCGAGTGCTATGATGCCAAGAATGTGATTATAAGAGACTGCCAGTTCAACGGAACCAGCAACATTCTGCTCTTCAAAATGCGCCCCGACACACCACAGAGATACGAGGATGTACTGGCAGAAAACTGCACAGGAGTAGTTACCTTCGGCATCAGAACCCGTATTTGGACCCAGTTCTACGACAAGAAAGACAGAGACGACATGCCCCGTTCAGTCATCAACAACGTGAAGATGAAGAATATCAAGGTGAAAAGCACCAAACAGTTCTACACAATGATACCTTCAGAAAACTACGACTTGGGTAGTTTCTCATTCGAAAACATCGATGTCACCGACCCTGTAGGAATTATGGACACATCGGTATTGGGCAGTTGCAAGCTCAACAAAGTGAAACTAAATGGTAAAGCCATCAAGTAGTTTTTTTAGAAGAAGTTAAAGGAGTTAAGGAGTTAAAGGAGTTAAGACAACAGTCTATTTGGATAAGACGCAGGACATTAGTCCCTTACCTCCAGAAATAGACGTTACCCACAAAACATTTGTCTTAACTCCTTTAACTCCTTAACTCCTTTAACTCCTTAACTTCTGTACTGCGATGGCGGCATACCAAACTGCTCCTTGAAGCACTTGCTGAAGTAGTACGGATTGTCGAAACCTACAGCATAAGCCACCTCCGACACATTCTTCTCGCCCTCCTTCAACAGTTCGGCGGCTTTTCTCAGTCGGATGACACGGATATACTCATTAGGTGTATAACCCGTAGTTCCCCTTACCTTTTTATAGAAGATGGTGCGTCCCAAGTGCAACAGTCCTGCCACCTTGTCGACAGAAAGATCTTGTTCGCCAAGGCGAGAATAGACGATACTGTCAAGACGCTTGACAAACAAGCTGTCCTGCTCGTTGCTGAGCATGGCAGAACGAATCTCCTGTGGCTCCTTGCCAAACTTCTGACGAAGTATCTCACGCTGGTTGAGCAACTGCAGAATGCGAGCCATGAGCAACTGCGGGCTGAACGGTTTTGTGATATAAGCATCGGCTCCCGACTCTGTTCCTTCGAGCACATTCTCGTCAGTACTGAGGGCTGTGAGGAGAATGATGGGGATATGACTCGTCTCAAAACTGTTCTTTAGACGTTTAGTAAGCTCGAAGCCATTCATTCCAGGCATCATCACGTCGCTTACTATCAAGTCGACATCCAACTCCTTTGCCATGGCAATACCCGCCTTGCCATCCGAAGCCACCTTCAGGTCGAAACAGCTCTCCAGTTCAGAGAGCAGGAACTCACGTACATCGTTGTCGTCTTCTATCAGAAGAATGGTACGACGGTTGAGCGGAGCAGATGGTGCAGAAGGCACAGCATCGGTTGTTTTTTCTTCCTGTCCGTCCCGTTCCTTTGCCAAATCGGCCTGCAGGATAGGGCTGTCCTTTACCAAGAAGTCGGAAGCCTCGTAGCAGTCTTTCTGCAGAGGTATCGTGACCACAAAGACCGAACCTCCGCCCTCGTTCTCCTGATAAGTTATCTCGCCATGATGCGTCCTCACAAGTTCATGGGTAAGATGGAGTCCGATGCCAAAGCTCTCGCCCGTATAACTGCTCTGCATGAATCGGCTGAAGAGCTGTTCTCGCTTCTCCTGCGGAATGCCCACTCCCGTGTCAGCCACACGGATGGTCATCACATCCGTGAAAGAGAGGCTTACAGAGACGGTTCCCTTGGCAGGGGTGTACTTGAAGGCGTTGGACAAAAGATTGAACACCACCTTGTCTATCATCTGCTGGTCGAGGAACATCGCATGTGCCGGCTCCGACGACTCGAAACTGTAAGCTATCTCCTTCGACTCGGCTGCATCGTCGAACATACGGCAGATGCCCTTGACAAACATCACGGCATCAGTCTCCTGCAAGGACAACTTCAGCTTGCCTGCCTGCATCTTACGGAACTCCAAGAGTTGGTCGATGAGTCGCAACATGCGCTGCACGCTCTTGTCCATCACCCGTATAGTCTTCTCCAACTCTGTCTGCCAGCGGTTGGCTTTCATGATGCGCTTCTCCTTCTCGAGCGAGCCCTGCATCAGGGTGAGAGGAGTACGGAACTCGTGAGCTATATTGGTGAAGAAAACCAACTTGTAGCGAGTGAGTTCCTGCTCAAGACGGATTCGGTTGCGAAGCACATTCTTGTCGTGCACAAACTTCACCACCAAGATGATGACACCCAGGACAAGCAGCACATAAATCATTATCGCCCAGGACGTAAGATAGAAAGGAGGCTTGATGCGAATAACCAATGTACTCTCCTTACCCCAGGTGCCATCCGACGTACATGCCTTGACATGCAGAAGATACTTGCCAGCTGGCAGTTTCTGATAAGCCGCCCTGGGCGTGGACGAAGGTTGGCTCCATGCCTGGTCGAAGCCTTCCAGACGGTAGGTATACTTCACATTGCGCACATCGGAATAGTCGAGTGTAGAGAAATGTATGTTGGGCGAACGCTGCTCATAGGTCAGCGTTATCTCATCTGAATAAGGATAAGAGGTGAAGACGACATCGGTGAGCCCACTGACATGGCTCAAGCGTGACGGCTGAATGATAGTAAGACCATAGTTGCCACCCAGCACCACTCTGCCGTCATCAAGACATACTGCCGAGTTCTCATTATATACATTGCCCATAGGGTTGCGTGAGAACATATAGTTTTCAAACGACTTCTTGCGGGCATTCCAGGCTGTCACTCCCTGCTGGGTAGAAATCCAAAGATTGCCATCAGGTGTGTCCACCACCGACTGAACCAGATTGTTGACCAGTCCATTAGAGGTATTGAAGACGTGGAACTTAGGCTCTGTCTCACCATCGCCCGGCTCTACCTGTACCAGTCCATCACCCGATGCTGAGAGCCACAGTCGTCCCTGTCTGTCGACAATTACATCGCGTATTTCATAATCACGCACGTAAGTCTTATATCGGCTGGCATCCTTTACAAACTCATCGACAGGAATACGGATAAGACCTCCCGATGTTCCGCACCAAAGCACGCCATGCTTGTCTATCACCATGCATCTCACCTCGTTGAGCCCCACGCTGTCGGCAAAGAATGTCTTCACACCATAGCCATCCTTACGTGGATAGACAAGGCTCAATCCCTTGCCAAAGGTTCCTATCCACATGCGATGCTTGGCATCGGAAGCCATACAGAACACGTTCCTGTCCTTAAAGTCGAGTCCTTTTGCTCCATAGATTCCCTTGCCACGGGTGCCTATCCAGGTTTCACCATTAGGCATCTGGACTATACCATAAACATTCGAATCGAAATGGCTCTTGCCCAACACCTGGCTCATGTCGGCACTATAGTGGTAAAGACTTCCCGCACGGGTGCCCACCATGACTGTGCCGTCATTCATTTTCTTCACCATTCGAACGACATTCGAAAAGTCCATATTGCCCTCGCCATTAGGATAAATGCGTTCCACACCCTTGTCCATCACCTGGATGTGCGACACGCCTCCGTATTCTGAGCTTACCCACACTCCATCGTGACGGTCGGCAATAATACCGAGAAGATAGTTGGAGGCTATAGGCGACTCTCCCAACTTGTCTGCCACGAAATGCTGGCTTTGGGTCAGGTCCTGATTGAACACAAAAAGTCCCTTGCCATAGGTGGAAATCCAGATGAGTCCATGATTGTCCTCTACGATATGAAATCGCTCATGGTCGATATAATTGGTGGTTTGCTGAGGGAAGAGACTAAGGGGTACGAGCTTGTCCTGTCTTACCAAGCGCAGCACGCCCGTCTTGTTGTATATCCACTTTCTGCCTTTGTTGTCAGTCAACACCCTGCCATTGGGGATAAGCCATTCGCCCTCACATTCAGCAACCTCTCCCGTACGCACATCGATAGAGAAAGAGCGGCGGTTGGTAAAAAGTATCCATCTGTTGCCCATGAGCAAATCGCCGGTAGCTACCTCACCGTCAACATAGGCTACATGGGAAAATCGCTGCAGCTTTCCTTGTCGAAGAACATAGACATCGCCCTTCTCCGAAACCATCAGCATCTTATGATGGAAGGGGCGCGTACGCGACATTCTCATGCCCTTGGCTATGCAGAACAGGCGACCTTCGGAATAAAGGAAAACCTTGTCCGTAGTACAAAGCACCACATTGTCTTTGTCCAGACTGTCTATCAGAGGGACTTGGGAAGAACCTATTTCTGCCTGGGCAAACCTACGTGTCAAGAAAGAACCACTGCGATAGTCTACCAACATGGCTCCATCTTTGGCTCCCCAAAGCCAGAACATTCCGTCACAGACCAGCTTCCACTTAGTGAAATGAAGCTTCTCTACTTCCTGACAGTAGTTCTCCTCCTTGCCGTCCACCATATTCAGGCAAGTTAATCTCTCAGAAGAAGAATACACCCACAACTTCTTATAGGTAACATCCTCCAAAGCCTTCTTCGTACGACCGATTAAAGCAGAGACGCCAGTACTGTCGTTGTCAAAATAGGTTGTTACCACGTTACCGTCGTAGCGGGCAAGTCCATTATACGTGGAAAACCACAGAAAGCCCTTCTGGTCCTGTTGCATATCACTAACGACATTAGAGGGCAATCCTTCCTGAATGGTTACCCTCTTCGCCTTCACCTCTATGGGAAGAGAAAGAATCTCGGCATGCTTCTCCACCGCTATCTGTGCCATAGGCTCCGTGCCAACGCCACGCTGTCCGCCATCATGGCAGGAACTGGCGAGCAAGGCAAAAGCCGCCGCCATAAAAAAATTACTGTATCTCATTATTCTGATTAGTTCTTAACACGGTGCAAAGATACGCCAAAAACTTGGAAAAGCCACATCTCCCTACCACAAAAATCACTTCACCCTACCACAAAAATCACTTCATCCTACCACAAAACCATGGAAAGCCTATCACAAAGTTCATGGAAGACTGCTCTCAAGCATGAGACACAACCTATATTTAAACGAATATAATCTATATTTCATTGTATGTGACTTATATTTAGCTAAATAAAGGTTAGGCGAAGCAGTTTAGAGCAGACTTCTCGGAAGTTTGTCTCTATAAGAAAAGATTTTTATGGCAGGGCGATAAAAAAAATATCGATGAAACGAGGAAACAGACGACAGCGACTCATCGGACAAGACGGAAAAAGGGACGAGCTCATCACGAGTTCGTCCCTTTTTTACTAAAAATAATTCTTATTTACCGAAATGTATGTACTGTACTAAAAACAATCTTTACTTGTAAGCAGGATGCTGCTGACCTTCAAGACCTGCGTTTACATCAAGAATCTTAGAGGTGTTGAACGGCATCAGCTCTGTCATATTCTTTTGCAAGCCATAGAATACACCAGAATTACCTGTAATCCAGGCATTGTTGCTTGACACTCCAGTTACGTCCTCTACACACAGGTTACCCTTCTGCTTGATAGAAACGATACTGAACATATTGAGGATGGTGTAAGAATGCTCTACAGCACCTTCGGGCTTGTTAACAGCACTATAAAGCTTGCCATCCTTTTCATAGAGCTTCACATCCTTCAGTGAACCCTTGCTACTTGAGTTCAAAATCTTCAGAGTCTTGATCTGGTCGGCAGAAAGACCCAAAGCCTCAACATCAGCCTGTGAAAGGTCGATATAGCTCAATGCGATGGTAGGATCCTCAAACTTAGGTGTGGTAGAGAGATAGTAAGCACGATAAACTGGCACGTTGGCAAACTCGCCATCACGCTTTGCCAAGTTTACCAAGCGCTGCTTCTCTGCCATCAGCATCTCATACTGCTTACCCCAGCGAGTAAGGTCGGTACGACGCAGACCCTCATTGGAAAGCTCGAGCTTACGCTCCTTCTGGATGAAGGTGAGGAAATCGTCATGGTTGGTAGGAATACCTGCAGCAGCCTTGGCCTCATTGCCACGGAAGGCACGCTTGCGGACTTCCTTCACTGCATTGATGGCCTCCTGAGTAGGACCATTGTTCACCTCGTTCAGAGCTTCAGCATACATCAACAATACGTCGGCATAGCGAAGCAATGGGAAATTGATGTTACGCTTATTGTTGGTTGCGCCCATATCTTTCTTCCAGTTGATGCGGTACTTGCCCACACCCATACCATTGTAAGTATTCATCTGATACTTATTGCCCTTGGCACTAAGCACGATGCCGTAGTTGCAGACAGACACATCACGACGCTGGTCATCCTTGTCATAATCGAAGAAAAGAGTTGGGTAAGCCATCATCTGTGCGCCACCCTTACCCATACCACCTTCAGAATTGTCGTTACCTGAAGTTGGGATACCATTGACATAACCAGTTCTTACATCGGTAGCATTCTCGCCATACCAACCATACTCCAACATGGTTTCCTTGTTGTAAGTCTGGTCTCCCAAATCTCTGAACAACTGGTCGTAGTTGTCGAGCAAGCCATTCTGACGCTTTTCGATAACAGCCTTGCAGGCATCAGCAGCAATCTGATAAAGTTCCTTCACACGTGCAGCATCGTCACGGCGTGCGATGTGAAGAGTAGAAGCATCGTAGGTGTTGAGGTCCCAACGCAGAGAGTAGCCAGCAGCATAGAGAGCCACACGGGCCAAGATGCCATAAGCAGAGTTCTTGCAGAAACGCTCAGGTGTAGAAGGAGCATTGGCCTCACCCTGCCATGGCAGGAGCTCTACAGCCTTCTGCAAATCGGCAATGCACTGATCGTAGATCACATCACGGTCGGTACGTGAAGAAGTGAAGGTTGTCAACTCAGATGTTGGAACTGTTGTGAAAGGAACGTCGCCATAGAAGCGAATCAGATTCCAGTAAGCATAGGCACGGATGGCCAACGCTTCGCCAAGGAGCGCATTCACCTTACCCTTCTCGCTCTCAGAAACGCTCATACCGGGCAACTTCTGAATACAAACGTTGGCATACTCGATGGCTGCATACATAGAAGTATATGTATTGCTGAGCATACCTGTGACGTTGGTGAAGTTATAGTTGGAAACGTCATACTTAGAGTTGCTCTCTGTTGAGGCACACTCGTCTGTACCCTCAAGCAGCTGATAGCCCAGCTCCTGAGTATGGAGGCTGGCATAAGCACCCACTGTGGCAAGTTCTGCACGGGATACTGTCTCAAAGACAGAACCGCTGTCGGCAGATGACTCAGATGGCATATCCAACCAGTCCTGGCAAGATGTCATGGTCAAAGCTATGGCCGTAACACCTAATATATTTAATATCTTATTCATATATTACTCTTGTTAGAATGAATTGATTAGAATGTTAAGTTTACACCTACTACCCAGCTCTTAGCACGTGGGTAAGAAGAATTGTCCACACCTGGAGTCAGGGCACTTCCTGAAGCAGAAACCTCTGGGTCATAGCCTGAGTAACCTGTAATAGTGCAGATATTGTTCATCGTCGCATATACACGAGCCTTCTGCAAGTAGATCTTCTTCAACCATGTCTTAGGGAATGTATAACCCAAAGTGATGGTGTTCAGACGAAGGAATGAACCATTCTCGATATAATAGCTGCTATGATCGGAGATGGCATACTTGTTATTGGAAGAAATATTCCACATACGGCTGCCATTGTCCTCACCTGGGTTCAACTCTGCCAAACGAGCAAGGTTGGTAGACTCCTTACCTGTGAGTGGGTCGATGAGGGTGTATCGGTTAGCCATGTCTGAGATGGTGTTCTGGTTGGCCAAGTAAGGACCAACAAAACGCTGAGTACTCATGTTGAACACATCGTTGCCTACAGAGAAGTTCATGAAGACGGTCAGGTCGAAGCCCTTATAGGTAAAGGTATTGTTCCAACCTCCTGTAAAGTCAGGAGCTGCATTACCAATAACGGTACGGTCGTTAACACTCCATACAGGGTTACCATCCTTATCTGTTTCACCTGCAAATGTCTTATACTTCACATCACCTGGTTTTACTGCCTTGCGATCGAAACCTTTCAGGCTGGCAATACCATCCTTCAACTTGTAAGTACCATCCTCGTTCTGGATAAAGTCGGCTGTGGTGTAAAGACCATCATATACCAAACCATAGAACTGTCCGAGAGGTTTGCCCTTCTCGATTTTGAAGCCCATACGAGACTCGTAATCCTGGATAAAGTAGTCTGACTCACTGCTGCCACCATAGATATCGAGCACCTTAGAGCGGTTGAAAGCTACATTGAAATCTGTTGACCATGTGAAGTCCTTGGTACGAACTGGTGTTGCGTTGATAACAATTTCCACACCACGGTTGCGGATAGAACCTACATTCTGATACTGTGTTGTATAACCTGTAGAAGAAGGAATCTGGTTCTTGATAAGCAGGTTCTTAGAGGTATTGTTGTACCAGTCGATACCTACATTGAGGCGGCTGCCAAATACCGAAACGTCAAGACCTACGTTGACAGTCTCTGTCTTCTCCCACTTGAGGTCCTTATTTCCAAGAGTCTTACCTGGAACATAAGTGATATAGTCCTTACCGCCAATGCCATAATGGCCAGAGCCGTAAGAAGTAGCATACATATTGTCGTCGATATTATCGTTACCGGCCGTACCATAACCTACACGGAGCTTCAAGTTGTCGAAGATATCCTTCAAACCTTCCATGAATGGTTCCTCTGAAATACGCCATGCAGCAGATGCAGATGGGAAGTAACCCCACTGGTTGCCCTTGGCAAACTTAGAAGAGCCGTCACCACGAAGTGTAGCGTTGACAAGATAACGGTCCAGATAGTTGTAAGATACACGGGTGAACCAAGATACACGACCACGACGAGTCTTGCCTGATTTCCATACAGCAGGAATACCCATGCTGACATCATTCAAACCGAAGTTTCCATCAGAGAACTCACGATACTCGTTTTCGAGTTTCATGGTCTCCCAATAAGTAGTCTCCTGACCCAGCAGAGCTGAGAAGTGATGATCCTTGTTGAGGTCGAACGAGTAGTTCAGTGTATTGGTAATCTGCCACTGGTAAGCCTCTGCATTGTTGCGCTTTCCATAACCATAAGGGCTCTTGTTGGCAGCAGCTGTCTTGGTAGAGCCATCGTCCCAATAGTCGGTACGAGTCTGCTTCCACTGATAGCTACCTGCTGTACGCCATGTCAGATTCTTGATAATGTCGAACTCAATACCAGCATTCACAGTAGCAAGACGAGTAAACTTCTCGTTTGTGATAGCGTTATTAGTAAGAATTGGGTTGTTAGAGTCGTAGTTGTTACTACCAGGAATGGCATCAAAGGCATCTGTGAGGTCTTCGCCAAGCATCTGCTCGTTGGTAAAGCGAACACCACCTGTTACAGGCTGAAGAATCGTCTGCTTCAATGTACCACCAAGCGAACCGCCACCTTCGAGCTTGGTCATCTGCAAAGCAGAAGAGAAGTCGAAGCGTACACCCTTCCAGAGTTCGTGATTGATCTTGGCGCGGACACTGTTCTTATAGTAGCCATGCTTTGCCATGATACCATCCTCGCCAGTATAGTTGTAGCTGAGCATATACTTTGTCTTCTCGCTACCACCAGAGATATTGATATTATGTGTCTGAGCCACGCCAGTAGATCCGAACACCTCGTCCTGCCAGTCGATACCGGCACGGTTGCCATATTCGCTTGCTATACGGTCATAAGCGCCTGTATAGAAGTCGGCATCACTTACGCTGCCACCAAAAAGGCTTGCGAAAGCATCCTCGTTGCCACGAAGAGTCTGGAACTCATACTGATACTTCACGTAATCCTGAACGCCAAGCAGGTCGAGCTTCTTGCCAAGACGCTGGAAACTTACATAACCATTATAAGAAACCTCTGTCTTGCCGGCCTTACCGCTCTTGGTAGTAATAAGGATTACACCATTGGCACCAGCAGCACCATAAATAGCGGTAGCAGAAGCATCCTTCATCACGTCGATGGTCTCGATATCGTTGATATCCACATTTCTCAAACCATCTTCCATCTGGAAACCATCCACGATGTAGAGTGGCTTGGTACTCTGTGTGATAGACGTACCACCACGTACAGTAATGTTGATATCGGCACCTGGCGCACCACTCTGGGTAATGATGTTCACACCGGCAGCCTTACCTGTCAAAGCCTGAGCGGCAGAAGTAGCAGGTATATTGGCAAGATCCTTACCGCTGACTGAAGCTGTAGCGGCAGTCAGGTCTCTTTTCTTTACCTTAGCATAACCAATAGAAACAACCTCGTCGAGCATCTGAGCCTCGGGCTCGAGCTGTACATTAATCTGTGTACGGCCCTTGATGTCTACTGTCTTTGTCTTGTAACCTACATAAGAAATTACCAAAGACTTGGCAGATGAAGGAACGGTCAGCTTAAAGTTACCATCCACGTCGGTAACGGTGCCTGTATTACCGGGAACAACTTTTACCGTCGCACCGATAACTACATCCATGTCATCCGTCACTTGTCCTGAAATAGTCACCCCCTTGAGCGAGGCCTTTCACAGGAACCACCAGTAGCATGAACAATACCATGCATACTTGGAACATAAGTGATTTGTTTTGCATAAAATGATTTTTTAAGTTTATATTAGTTTATTGTTGTTTTTACGAACGTATTTAGCAGTGTGGCTTTTTCTCCTACCAGGCTAAAAGAGGGGTTTCAAGCCTTCCCATTTCACATCCCAGTTGCCATCTTGTGGGAAACCTGGATTGGGATGAACACTTCCATCCCAGCCTGCACACATCATAGCTACAGCCATCAGGTAACCTCCATTGCCAGGAAGATAAAGACGAAGACGACCATCCTGATAATTATGACCACTTACCAAATAGGTGTTCTTCTGCTGCTTCATCAGCAAGGCTCCAACTGCATTCTCGGGCTCTCCCATGCGGGCGGCTCCCATAGCCATCATCGGATAATCCCATCCCCAGGATGTCTCCCACTTCCAGTTCTTCCAAATCCACTGTTCTGTCTTCTTCATCTTGGCAAAGTCAATCTGACGACTGTTGTATGGGAACAAACCTATCGCTCCCATCACTGCTGGGTGATCGCTGTACATCTTTTCATTCTTATAAGTATCAGGTTCGGTCTCTGCTGCGAGATACAGACTGTCCTTGGATGCCAATGGAGATATCTTCTGAATGACATCATCCCAATGTGCATTGCGCTCCTTGCCCAATCGCTCACGCCAGGTCTGTGCAATCTGAAGGGCACAATGCCACTGACTCAACTCGAAAGGAGGATTGATGGTTGTTGCTGCTGGCAGAGTTTCCTGAGCTGCTATACAACCACGAAGGATATAACGGTCGTTCTGCTTGTCATAATCAGCAAAGTCGCCCATAAACTCGGCGGTTTCATCGACCAAGCGTGCATATTTCTGCAAGAGTGCAGGTGTTGGGTTGGCACGATAGAGCAACTCTGCCAAATAAATAAGGTGAGGCTGTTGCCAGATTAGGAAACTTCCCACTCCTGAAGGTGCCTCGCCTACCCAAGGGTCGGTCATCTTCATCCAGCGCACTCCCTTGAAGCCCTGTCGCTCGGCTATCTTGCGGGCATTGGCTTCTGCCTTGAAGTACCAGGAAAGTGAACGTTCCAACATCTCAGGGTGTCCCCACAAGGCAAACTGTGCCTGATGCCAGAGAATCATCTCCAAATGAAATTTGCCAAACCATGAATTATAGGTGAGTCCTGTCTCCTGTGGAGGTGTATCGCCTGCATCCTGAATGGCGAGCAGATACTGGCTCAACACTACGCGGCGCTCCATCTCCTTGGCACGGGGATCCTTGCAGTTGGAGAAGTCTGCCATACCACCTTTTTTCCAATAACCCATCCAGTATGCCTTGGCAGCGTCAGCTACTTCGGCAAAGGTCTTGACGGCTGTGGATGTCTGCTCAGCATATTCGCAGGTAAGTTTCAGGTCAGAAGACTTGGCTTGCAACTGATAGAAGTTCTTGCCTTTCTGCTTTAATTTAGCAGCGCCTTGCCATCTTAACATCACAAAATATACGGTTTCATCGATTATTCTCTTTAAAACTGCAGAGTTGGATGTTTGAGCAACAAGTGTCGTGGAATGCAACTTATCTTTAGTCCAGTCGCAGGCATCATCGCAATATCCACCAGTAGGATAAGCGAAGCGTACATCCACAGCGATGGTTCCCTTAGACTGTATATGGGTAGCTATCATATCGAGAACAGGGTCGCAGGTTGTTTCCACTTTGTATGCCTTACCTTTATATATAAAGCTGCTCTTGATCATACCTTCCCACATATTCAGTGTCTGGTCTATCTGCTTGATCTGCTTAGGATCTGCACCCAGCGACAATCCCAATGTACCCAAATGCAAACGATGAGGGTTTACGCGATACCAGTCGCCAGCTGCCTTGGCTCGTTTGTTGTCCTTTACCTGTGTGGCATAAGGTTCCTTACGGCCTCTGCCAAAATCATAATAACGCCAGCTTTCCTCTGGTTGATAATTCTCAGGATTGGCAAAAGAATGCCAGCCCCAGTCGCTCATGGTTCCCAATGGAACACCAAGAGAATAAGTCTTAGGGAAAGACTGAAGACCTGTACCATCTACTGTCATGGCAAAACCACCATTACCTACAGAGAGCGAGTTGAGCGAATCCATTGTTGTAACATGTGGATTGTTACGCTCTACCACCTTCTTTCTGTCGATGGGTTGCTGAGCCATAGAGTTCAATGCAAACAACAGGCAAATACTTAAGATTAATTTTTTCATTTGTTTTTAGCTATTTTCGATGGCAAAATTAGTGCTTTTCACATATTATAGCTATACAAAATTGTACACTATCATATATTTTCATTCCATCAAACGAAATTTCACGCACATAGTATTGGACGAATATTTGCTATAAATGGCAAATAAGTAAATAAAATATGTCTGAACTAAAATACCTATTTTATATAAGATGTGCACTTATTATAGATAAAATAAGGTGCATTTATAGCAAACAAGGCACAGACACACATTTATGATTCTTTTAAGAAGTTATTTTATATCTCGTGTGCATATATAGGAGGAAGTGTACAATTGTGTACACTTCCACCCATCATTTTATTTCATGATTTTTCGTGTTACCACTTTTCCTGCTTTTGTAGTCAATCGCAACAAATATGCACCATCACCCACATTAGAGATTTTTCTTCCTGACAAATCGTAGTATTCTACTTTGGCAGGGATTTCCTGCATAGATATATTTCCAACACCTGTAGCAGTGGCGACCTTGACAATACCTTCAGTAGAAAGAGAAGTCAAATCCCAAACTTGTCCCTCTCCTGGTTTCTCTGGAATCATCTTTACTGTTCCGCCTAATGTCACTCCAGAAGAGAAGACTTTGAATACTTCTCCATCGACAAAGGTCATTGGTACATCCGCGTCTCCCATTTGGATGACAGCGCCATCCTCCAAGGTTACAGCATCAGAAGCTATCACATTGTTGCTTGTACCTTCCAACAACACATTAACAATACCACAGCTTTTGACGGTCAAAGAGCTTTTCAAAGACAACTTGGCGCCATTAGCGCCTTTTTCGAAATCTCCTGCCTGGATCGTGGCACCAGCATCTACACAAACAGCACCAGCAATACTTCCCTCACCTGATAGAGTTGCATCTTTCATGACATTTACTGCTCCTGTTCCACTATTTGAGCCATTAACTATCAAATTACCACCTTGTACGTTGGTGACACCCTTATAGTCGTTGTCACCTGTCAAACGCCAATAACCAGTACCTTGCTTATTGATATTTACCGTACCTTGATACTTTGAGCTACTGCCACTCATAGACCAATTGTTGATTCTTCCAGCAAAAGTCTCATCCGTATTGGCGGTTCCTATGTTCCAAATACACTCAAAATCTTTTGTTTTTTTACTACTTCCACTCAAATAAGTAGTTGAAGCACCTGATAATCCTCCTATGGTAGCATTACCTTTCGTAGCCCAAATTCCCATACGAGCGTTACCTGCCAACTCCACAACACTATTCTTGAAATTAACGGAATTATCATTCAGCAAGAACAAAGACCCTTCTTTTTCAGAAGAGATACCATTTGCAACCAAACGTCCTGCAAATGCTGAGAAGTTATCACCCTTCAAATACTCTCGCAAATAAGGAACATTCAGTTGAAGAGTACCAGACCCGGTCAATGGTGTAGCTATATAACAATTGCGGTGTGGAGAGAACTGCGAAACCGTTCCTTCCTTCACTTCTATCGGGAATGAGTAAGTCTCAAAACTGTTATCCTCACCATTCGTCTTCAGTTCTCCTCCTTCCATAATCAGCTTGGAAGAAGAACCTATACCCGCTTTTGCGACCTCAATAGTCGAGAGATTGAGAGTTCCTCCACGAAGAATCGTCGTTCCCTTGTAGCCAAAGAACTTACTTGAGGCAACAGATACTTGACCTTTTCCATCAAAGACTATATTGCCGTCTCCTTCAAACGATCCATTCATCGTAACCGTCGCAGCACTATTCTCTACTTCAAAAGTCGATTCCCTCTTTATCTGAGCCGCTTTATCCGTAGCAGTTGTTTCTCCTGTATAGCGATAAGTTCCTCCATCAAAAATCCAACTCTGCGCAAAGTTTGCACTCGCACCAATAGAGCTGGGCTCACTGCCATTTTTCAAAGTATTGAAAGCCAACACTCCTTCATGAAGCACCGTGGCTCCGGTGTAATTGTTTAATGTATTTAATGTCAGAGTGCCTTCACCGGCTTTATTGACAGAAGTCTCACCAGCGATTGCACCAGCGCCAGATATCTCTACGTTTCCATCACCTTTGGCGACAAGAGCAGCAGGACTCACAGTCTCATCCAGTGCCACATGAACATCCTTTGAGGCATCGAAGAGCACCTTTTCGTTATCAGTAAAAGACGCTAAACCACCATTCCAACTTTTGGCACTATAATCCCAAACAGTAGCAGAATTATCCCATGTCAAATCTGGTTGATAAGAATCTATATCCAACATGCCTGCTTCTACAGGACGAGTGGCCATCGTGAGCTCTGGAGAATACTCGGAGAATTTGTCGGAACCTTCGAAAGCACGCACTCTCGTCAAGAAAGCAGTGCCTGGTTCAAGACCTTCAATTGTACACGAAGTCGAATTAGCTGCCACACGAGCCACTTCTTTCCAAGCCTCTTCACCAGCCTTCTTCAGTTCTACAATAAAGCCATCCTCAGCATACGTATAATCTCTCCACTTCAACTTAATGCTCGTAGTTGTAGCAGAAACAAATTCCACACACATCGGGGCACGTAAGAAATAATCGCGGTCATCGACAGTAATGCCGTTGATGTAGTTCTCGATGTTAGCATACCCATTGGTTGCGATTACCATCGCATCATCCTTGTTAGGATCTGTCCCATGCGTTTTCTCCCACTCGTCAGGCATACCGTCACCATCGGTATCTACTTTTTTATTGCCTCCCCAAACAGTCCATGTAGCAGGGCTACCATATACCAGATTTTCCTCATTAGATATCAATTCTCCACTCTTTCCAAGAGAATTAACTTCGTCAACCATATAACAATCCGCATAGTCGCGATATGGCAAAGACGCTCCTACAGTAGGAAGCAGATTGGTCAACAAACTATTGCCGGGATACTTTGGCATCTCTGGATAATCATAGCGAGTCGTTTGACGCACACCTGCCGCATAGTTTGTCACCTCAGCAGGGTCAAACTTACCATCCATATTGCTATCCTGCCAGTTATCCTCTCCATAGAAGCTAAACGCACCTTCTCCTCCTCCACCAGAAAAGGCATTTCCACCGTTAGCAGGACCATTGATAAACAAATTGCCTTCTATATTAGCAAAGGAATCTCCCTTAGAGTCTCCACCCATAATGTAACAACCATTCTTCCAATTATAAACGATATTGTTTACATACTGGGTTTTTCCTTTTATCTTGTTGTTACGAGTTGCGTTATCTACATAAAGATTGCGATAGAGCGAAATGTAGTCAGACTGCATCAAGCCTCCCGCACTATGAGGCATCAACCCTTGTCCCATAATACTATTCGAAATCGTTATGTAGCCAGGAACGACACCTTTGTTGTCTGGATTGATGGAAAACGTCTCATCCAATCCCCAAGAGAAAGAACAATGGTCGAATATCATATTCTGTCCGTTGGCTATACCTGCCGCATCTTTTCCCGACGAGCCATTGTGTCCCATACGGAAACGCATATAGCGTACGATAATATTGTCTGAACCCGAGAAGGACACGCCATTACCATAGACGGTTATACCTTCGCCTGGAGCTGTCTGACCCGCAATATATAAGTTGTTTTTAAAAACCAATCGGCCCTTAATGTTGATGACACCAGCGACATCAAACACGATTATGCGATTGGGCTGACTGATGGCATCTCTCAAAGACCCAGTACCAGAATCATTCAAATTAGTAACATGATAAACTGTACCTCCATCACGGGCACCTACCGCAAAACGTCCCCATCCCTGAGCTTCAGGAAATGCCAATTGCTGAGCTTGAGTTGCCAAGCAACTACTTACCAGCAATGCTGAGAACAAAAACTTAGTTGATTTTCTCATTGTCATAGTTATTAGTTTAGTTATTAGTTTAGTTTTCAAGAATAAAGAACAAATATCAACATGAAAAGCTATTTCATGTAATTTGCATTTACCGAATAAAACGATAGACTATCTCACTGAGATAGATTCCCTGCCTTAGCGAGATAGTCTATTATCATTTATTAATAACCTGGCAACTGAGTCAGGTTAGGGTTGTCAACCATTGGATGACCAGCACTCTTGTTTGCAAAAGGAAGTAATTCGCAATGATTTTCCTCATATCCATAATACAAGCCATCACTTCCGTCTGCAGCCTCAATCCAATTAGGATAAGTTCCTCCATTCTCTGACTTTCCTGTAGGCTTGGTATAAATGATATTACCTATCTGTAAAGCCTTAGCACCACCAGAGAAACCAACAGACTGACGTGCCTTTACATTGAATGAGCTGTTATATGCCTCAAACATGTTGACAGGATACCATTTATCGCCATTATTCACTGCTATTCCATGCGCTTGAACAATTTCTGCCAACTTTGCCTGATTAGGAACGGTCTTTAATATTTCGATTTCGTGAGCATCTGTAATGTCAATATAGTCAACAGCCAAGAACTCGTCGCCATATACCTGCGCATCTTTGTGGAACTTGTAAAGACGATAAGTAGCAACATTAGCATATGATCCTCGTTTATCGGACAAATCCTTCATATCCTGCTTAGTCTGAGCAATTTCCTTAGCCAAACGTCCCATACGAATCAAATCTGTTCGGAGCATAAACTCTGTAGCAAATTCCCACTTCCTTTCTTGAGCTAAAGCATCATCGAAGGCTGTTTGAGTTGAAGGAATCTCCATATCAGCAATTCCTGCACGTTCACGAACTTCCTTCAAAGCATTCTTTGCTTCAGAAGTCGGTCCATTATTCAAGAAATTCTCAGCCTCTGCATACATCAGGAGCACATCTGCATAACGAAGAATTGGAATATTCAAGTTACGTTTGCTCGCATCTTGTGGCTCAACACACCAAGAAAGACGGAACTTTCCAGACATGATGCAAGAGTAAGTTGTACCAACATCGACCCAAGTATCACTACTCTTACCGTTATTTAAGAAATAAATACTGTAAGAAGTACAATTGACATCTCTACGAGTATCTTTCTTGTCAAAAGAGAGATAATAGGTAGGCAAAATAAACTGCATAGCTTTGCGTGAACCAAACGTGCCGCCTCTTGAACCTGGATGTGCATAAATCTGGAATTTAGAGTTGGTCTCTGAACCATATTGAGCTAAAGAGAGAAGCATCTCAGAATTAACAGAAGTCAGATTACGCTGATCAAAGTTATACCATAAATTCTCATAACCACTCTTGCCGTTAGCTGCTTTTACCAAATAGTTTTCACCTTTATTAATAACAGCCTTGCAAGCATTGTCTGCAATCTGATACAATTCCTTTACTCGTTCTGCATCGTCACGACGCTTTACTTGCATGGTATTAACGTCATTGGTCTCAAGATTCCAGCGAAGAGAATAGCCACCAGCATATAGCGCTGTACGTGCAAGCAAAGCATAAGCTGCCTGCTTAGTAAAGCGTTCTGTAGTCGCATATCCGCTCTCAGAGAACCATGGCAAATAATCAACCGCCTGCTGAAGGTCTGCGATTATCTTGTCATAGATTACATCACGTGAAGTACGCTTTGGATACAAGGCCTCATTCTTATCTGAAATATCATCCATAGGCAACCAACGAGCTGGCACATCACCATAAACACGTATTAAGTTAAGATAACCGAAAGCACGAAGGCACAAGGCCTCACCTAACATCGAGTTACGCTTATCGCTCTCCGCCATTTCACTCAATTTTTTGATGGCAATGTTTGCTTGCTCTATTGCACCATACTCTTCATTATATACTCCTGTCAAAGTCGTAGGAGTAGTAGCATCATACTTATAGTTACAAATATTATACTTAGAGTTGTTGGTTGTTCCATCCTCACATGAATGCATAACACCATCACCCATGCCCATTTGATAATAAAAATCGCCTGGGACAATACCTCTATAACACCCTTGTACGAACAAGTCTGCATTAGTTTCATTCTGAAAAGCGAACTCTGTATCGTCAGATTTATAAGCCTCCATATCAAGCCAATCGTTACAAGAGGTCAGTCCGATTGCAGCCATTACAGCCACGAATATCTTATTTATCTTCATTACTTTTCGTATTTAATATTTTACACTTAAACTTAGAATGTAACATTCAAGCCCACAACAAAGCTCCTTGAGCGAGGATAAGTAGAACTGTCATAACCTGGAGTTGTAGCTACACCTTTTGCAGCAGACACCTCTGGATCATAACCGTCATAGCCTGTAATGGTTGCCACATTATAAACAGTAAAGTAGATTCGGGCATTGCTGATATATGCCTTGCTCACCCAAGCTTTAGGGAATGTGTATCCCAAGGTAATCTGCGACAAACGTAAATATGAACCATCCTCTACATAATAAGAAGAAGGATAAGTGATACAATTGGTATTCACCTTGCTTGGACTCCATGTACGAGAAGCTTCATTTGGATTCAACTCCTTCAAACGAGCTAAAGTAGTCGCAGTTTTACCTGTCGTTGGATCTATGAGACGATAATAGTTGTCACCAAATTCTGAAGGAACATTTTGGAACATGGCGTATGGGCTCAAGCTATGCTTAGTGGCATTGTAAATGTCATTCCCTATCGAGAACTTCATAAACATGTTGAAATCGAATCCTTTATAGGTAATTGTATTGTTGAAGCCACCAACGCAATCAGGTGTACCGTTACCTATCTTAACCATCTTTTTTGTAAACTTAGTTCCATCCTCGTTGTCTGCTGCAAACTTGATGTCACCAGGCTGGATATTTGTCTTATCTACAGAGACTACACCTTCTTTAAGTACAAACTTACCATTTACTTCTTCGAAATCATCGGTTGTATAGATACCTTCGTATTTATAACCATACATATCTCCCAACTCTTGACCTACTGTTGCATAATAAGTTACAGAACCACTTCTGTTACCACCAACAGTGAACACTTTACTGTCTTGTCCGTTTTCCAAAGAAATCACCTTTGACTTATTGAAAGACAGATTCAAATCAGAAGTCCAACGGAAATTCTTAGTCTGTACATTGACTGTATTCAAAGTAAATTCCCAACCACGATTGCGCATCTTGCCAATATTCTGATATTGGTATGTATAACCTGTACTTGCAGGAACAACACTCTGCATCAACAAGTTGCTTGCCTCGTTGTTATACCATTCAGCAGTCAAATTAATACGACTTTTCAGAAAAGATACATCCACACCAATATTAGTTGACTTTAAAGTTTCCCACTGCAAAGCACTATTTCCAAGTGTACCACTCAATGCATAAGCTGGATTAGTGGTACTGTTATTCATAGGATAGATGGTCTGTGACACGTTGGTACGATACAGATAATCAGAAATATCATTATTTCCTGTAGCACCATAACCCACACGTAACTTCAAACTACTAACCACATCATTGATTGGTTTATCCTTAAAGAATTTTTCCTCTGAGATACGCCAAGCACCTGCAATAGAAGGGAAATATCCCCACTGATGACCACGAGCGAACTTGGAAGAACCATCAGCACGAAGAGACGCTGTCAATATATAACGTTCGTCGTAATTGTAATTTAAACGACCGAAGAAAGAAACGATTCCACTATGAGAATGTCCCGAGCTTTTTTCCTTTACATTAGCTACAGAAATATCATCCAAGCCATGGTTAGGAACAGGGAACTTATTTAAGGTCATAGAATTACTCTCTGACTCAGAGTAAGTCGTTTCTTGACCCAACAAAGCTGTTATTTTATGCTTCTTTGCAAAAGTTTGGTGATAATTCAATGTATTAGTAACTTGCCACTTATAGCTTTCGCTATTACCTATACTACCGTTAATACCCGTATTAACAGGATCCATGATGTAAGATGTAGATCTTTCATCTGCAAAAGAAGTTGACTTGGCATTGCTCCAAGTATAACTACCTGCTGTACGCCAAGTAAAATGTTTCAAGAAATCAAATTCCAAGCCAGCATTAACAGTAAAAAGACGTGAATGTTTCTTACTTGTTGAAGCAAGATTTTGGATCAACGGATTGGCAGTATCGTAAGAAGAGTCAAGGCTGGAAAAGTCAGGATAAGTCTGTTCGTTAAGCAGTTGATCCAGAGTAAACATAGTACCTCCTGTAATAGGTTGAAGAAGGACACTCTTCATTCCAGAATAAGCTCCTCCACCATGTACACTACGTCCACTAAACATTGTGTTCACATCTAAACGGATTCCTTTATAAAGCTCAGAATTCACCTTTGCACGGAAAGAGTTCTTTTTGTCATTATGGTTAGCCAACAATCCATCTTGATTATAATAATTGTAGCTCAACATTACCTGAGTCTTATCGGTACCGGTAGTAATATTAATGTTGTGATTTTGCTTGAAAGCAGAACCGCCAAACACTTCATCCTGCCAATCTAAAGAAGCAGCATTTGCATAATTACTTTCTATACGATCATAAACACCCGTATAAAAATCAGCTTCATCAGTTGCCTTACCATTATCAAACACATTACTCCAAATAGAAGCCTTACCATTCAAAGCTGCCATCTCATACTGATATTTAACAAAATCAGCAGCATTACTCATCATATCCAACTTCTTAGACAACACATCAAAAGCAAAATAAGTGTTATAGTTGATTTGGGTCTTACCTTTATGACCTGATTTTGTCGTAATCAATATAATACCATTAGATCCACGAGCACCATAAATCGCAGTAGAAGAAGCATCCTTCAAAACATCAATACTCTCAATATCATTTACATCAATATTCTCCAAGGCATTGCTCATTTCGAAGCCATCCACAATATACAGTGGCTCTGAGCCTTGAGTTAAGGACATACCACCTCGAACTGTTACAGTAGAACTGGAACCAGGTGCACCACTTTTAGAAATGATATTAACGCCCGCTGCTTTTCCTGCTAAAGCTTGTGCAGCAGACGTAACAGGTACATTTACCAGTTCCTTACCATTTACAGAAGCTGTTGCACCAGTCAAATCTTTCCTTTTTACCTTGGCATAACCAATAGAAACAACCTCGTCGAGCATCTGAGCCTCGGGCTCGAGCTGTACATTAATCTGTGTACGGCCCTTGATGTCTACTGTCTTTGTCTTGTAACCTACATAAGAAATTACCAAAGACTTGGCAGATGAAGGAACGGTCAGCTTAAAGTTACCATCCACGTCGGTAACGGTGCCTGTATTACCGGGAACAACTTTTACCGTCGCACCGATAACTACATCCATGTCATCCGTCACTTGTCCTGAAATAGTCACCCCTTGAGCGAGGCCTTTCACAGGAGCTACCAGCAGCATGAACAATACCATGCAAACCTGGAACATAAGTGATTTGTTTTGCATAAAATGAATTTTTTAGTTTATAATATTTGAATTTGTTTCTGTTTTTAGCAAGTTTCATTCTCCGTCAACTATAAGAAGAGTGGCTTAAGGTGGTTCCTTGTACATCTTGGCACATCGACCACTTCTGCTAAGGTTTTATCGGCAGAAGATGCACAATCTGAATATTGCAAATTGTTTTAGTTTGATGCAAAATTATTGTTTTTTACATATTACAACTATATGAATTTGTACACTTCCATATATTTCCATTCAATCTAAATAAATGTTCGCACCATGACCATGCGCTGGGCACTCATTGACCACGCGTTGGTCCCTCGGTGAACATGCGCTGGGCATATGTTGCCCAGCACGTGGTCAACGAGTGCCCAAAATATGGAACGACTTTTGGGCACTCTTTAAACATATCATCATTAACCCATTGTCGGAACGTACATGCGCTGCCTTTATTTAATAGCTTAAGCCAACGTATAAGGGTATATAAAGAGAAAAAGCATCTTAGGATTTTTCCTTTTACCCTAAGATACTTTCAAAAGTTCCTAACCAACTACTTTCTATATATTCCGAAGCTATACCTAAAACATCTGTGCCACACGCTTCACTCCTGCTACCAAAGCATCAACCTCTTCCTTGGTATTATAAAGCGCAAAGCTGGCTCGAACGGTTCCTAAGATGCCATAACGGTCCATCAGAGGCTGAGCACAATGATGACCTGTACGAACTGCAATGCCAAGACGATCGAGAAGTGTGCCCATATCCATGTGATGAATATCGCCTACAAGGAAACTTACCACAGCATCCTTGCCTTCTTGCTCTCCAAAAAGTCTGATTCCATCGATGGTTCGCATCTGTTCCATACAGTAGCGTGTAAGTTCTTTCTCGTGCTGGACAATATTGTCCATACCAAGAGCCGACACATAATCGATGGCTTTGGCCAAACCATGAGTAGCCACATAATCGGGAGTTCCTGCCTCAAACTTGAAGGGCAACTTCTCGAAAGTGGTCTTTTCGAAGCTCACACTCTCTATCATCTCGCCACCTCCCTGGTAAGGAGGCATACGATCAAGCCATTCTTCCTTGCCGTAGAGCACGCCGATACCTGTAGGTCCATATATCTTATGACCACTGAAAGCAAAGAACTCGCAATCCAAATCCTGTACATCGACCTTGAAATGAGGTGTGCTCTGAGCTCCATCCACCATCACGGGCACATCATGCTCATGAGCTATCTTGATCATCTCTTTCACAGGATTCACCGTACCGAGCACATTGCTTACCTGGGTAATACTGACAATCTTGGTACGTTCGTTGAACAAACTGGCGAATTCATCGATGTTTATCTCTCCTTTTTCGTTAATAGGGATAACACGGATGGCAATGCCTTTCTTGGCTGCCTGCAACTGCCAAGGCACAATATTGGAATGGTGCTCCATAGTAGAGATGATGACTTCGTCGCCCTCGCTCATAAACTCATCACAGAAAGAGGAGACAACGAGATTCAGACTCTCGGTAGTACCACGGGTAAAGATGATTTCCTCTACTTTGGGAGCATTGATAAACTTGCGTACTGTCTCGCGGGCAGCCTCATGAAGATCTGTAGCCTGCTGAGAAAGGTAATGCACACCTCTATGCACATTGGCATTGACGTTAAGATATTCGTCACGCATAGCATCAAGCACACATAAAGGCTTCTGTGTAGTAGCCGCATTATCCAGATACACCAATGGCTTATCGTACACCGTTCTCGAAAGTATCGGGAAATCGGCTCTTACTTTGTTAATATCATACATAATTTTAAGGAGTTAAGAAGTTAAGGAGTTAAAGAAGTTAAGACATCGGTAAATCTGTTTTCAAAAGGAATCTCAAACAATATAACAATTGTCTTAACTCCTTTTACTTCTTAACTCCTTTTACTACATATTATTACTTGCAAAGCTTGCATCCCTCACACTTGTTGAGTTCACCACGGAAACGTTTTTCTACAAGATGATGAAGGCGATCACGAAGAGGCTCCAATTCCATCTTGTCAATAACTTCGTTGATAAACGCAAACTGAAGAAGCAACTTTGCCTCCTCAAGGCTTACACCGCGCTGCTGCATATAGAACAAGGCAGCATCGTTAAGCTGACCGACAGTGCTGCCATGCGCACACTTCACATCATCGGCATATATCTCCAACATAGGCTGGGTGAACATACGGGCAGTCTTGGTGGCACAAAGATTCTGATTAGTTTCCTGAGATATTGTCTTCTGAGCACCATGACGTACCAACACACGACCAGCAAAGGCTCCTCGGGCCTCACCATCGAGTACATATTTATAAAGTTCATTGCTGGTACAATGTCCCACCTGATGATCAATGAGTGTATTGTTATCCACCACCTGATTCTTATCGGCAATGACACAACCATTGCAGAAACATTCTGCTCCCTCGCCCTTGAACACCAAGTCGAGACGGTTGCGGGTGATACCATTATGAAGGGTAATCACATTATGGTTCACACGGCTGTTGGCCTGCTGCTCTATATAAACATTGCTGACACGACGGTTCTTGTAATGAGTCTCCTCAAGACAATAAAGATCAAGACTCGCATTCTCGCCTACAAAAGCCTCAATAACCTGTGTGGCAAGGAAATTCTTGTCGTCAGCTGCATGGTCGCAGAAGAGGAACTTTGCCTCAGCACCCTGCTCCAAGACGATGAGAACACGACGATTCACCATCAGGTCGATATCCGAGCGAAGAATATTGATGACCTGCACAGTACGCTCCACCTTTACATTCTTGGGCACATAGATGAACAAGCCATCCTGAGCCAAGACTGTATTCAGGGCAGTAATGCCATCCTCGTCTGTTTTGGCAATCTTAGCATAGTATTTCCCGATGAATTCAGGGTTTTCTGCAGCAATCTTGCTCAAAGAATCCACGATAACACCCTCTGGAAGTTCTACCTTTGGAAGAGCTTTGTTATAGAAAGCATCATTAACCACGAAGTATAGCGAAGTACTGAGATTGGGCACATCACAACGGAAAGCCTGATAAGGGTCTACAGGAATCTCCAGTCGATTCAGGTTCAAACCATAGTCGGGCTCGAAGATGGCACTCATATCTGTGTACTTGTATCTCTCCACCTTGCGAGAAGGAAAGCCCAGGCGACGGAAGTCCTCAAAAGCTGCATCGCGCACAGCATTGAGCACCTCGGCACTGTTCTTATTGATCATTCTCGACGAAGACTGATACAAGTCTAAATATTGTTTTTCTGAATGCATAGCCATCCTCCTTATTTTTTTTCATCTACCTCAGCCTTGATCCAGTCGTAGCCACGAGCCTCAATCTCCTTGGCAAGTTCAGGACCGGCAGTCTTCACGATTCTACCTTTATAGAGTACATGAACCACACTTGGCTTAATCATATCGAGCAGACGCTCATAGTGAGTGATGACGATGGCAGAAGTCTTGTCGGTATGCATCTTGTTCACGCCATCAGCCACAATACGCATCGCATCTACATCGAGACCAGAGTCTGTCTCATCAAGGATAGAGAGCTTTGGCTCCAGCATTGCCATCTGGAAAATCTCATTGCGCTTCTTCTCTCCACCAGAGAAACCTTCGTTTACAGAACGGCGAGCCAACTTGCTGTCAAGTTCTACCAACTCTCGCTTCTCGCGCATCAGTTTCATAAACTCACTTGTATTCAAAGGCTCCAAACCCTGATACTCGCGCTTGGCATTGATGGCAGCACGCATGAAGTTGGTCATAGATACGCCAGGAATCTCTACTGGATATTGGAAAGAAAGGAACAAACCTTCGCGGGCACGGTCCTCTGGCTTCATATCCAGCAGGTTCTTGCCGTTGAAGATAGCCTCACCCTCAGTTACTGTATAGAGAGGGTTGCCTGTGAGCACAGCACTCAAGGTTGACTTACCAGAACCGTTAGGTCCCATAATCGCATGTATCTCGCCGTCATTAATAGTCAGGTTGATACCTTTCAATATTTCTTTGCCTGCAATAGTTGCATGCAGATTCTTTACCTCTAACATAATTTTAGTCAATTTTTATCGATTTCATCGAGAATTATGATGATTATCCTACGGTTCCTTCGAGTGAAACACTCAGGAGTTTCTGTGCCTCAACGGCAAACTCCATAGGCAACTTGTTGAGCACATCCTTGGCATAACCATTTACGATCAGGCCGACTGCCTCCTCAGTTGGAATGCCTCGCTGATTGCAATAGAAGAGCTGGTCTTCAGAAATCTTCGAGGTGGTTGCCTCATGCTCGAACACAGCGGTATCGTTTTGCGCATCCATATACGGGAAAGTATGTGCTCCACAATCACTGCCCAACAACAATGAGTCGCAAGAACTGTAGTTACGGGCATTGTCGGCATTAGCTGTGGCACGAACCAGACCACGATAGGAGTTCTGGCTATGACCTGCCGAAATACCCTTCGAGATGATGGTACTCTTGGTATTCTTACCCATATGAATCATCTTGGTACCTGTATCGGCCTCCTGATAATTGTTGGTAACAGCCACACTGTAAAACTCAGCTACAGAGTTGTCGCCACGCAGGACACAGGAAGGATACTTCCAAGTAATGGCGGAGCCCGTCTCTACCTGAGTCCAACTCAACTTCGAGTTGACACCACGCAAGTCGCCTCGCTTGGTCACGAGATTCAAGACTCCACCCTTTCCATGTTCATCACCAGGATACCAGTTCTGAACGGTAGAATACTTCACCTCGGCATTGTCCTTGACAATAATCTCGACAATAGCCGCATGGAGCTGGTTCTCATCACGCATAGGTGCTGTACATCCCTCTAAGTAAGAAACGTAGGCATCGTCGTCGGCAATAATCAATGTACGCTCAAACTGACCTGTATTGCGGGCATTAATGCGGAAATAGCTACTCAACTCCATAGGACAGCGAACACCCTTTGGAATATAGACAAAGGAACCGTCACTGAACACACAGCTGTTCAAGGCTGCATAGAAGTTGTCGCGATATGGCACTACTGTTCCCAAATACTCTTTCACCAAATCGGGATGTTCCTTGATGGCCTCACCAATACTGCAGAAAATAACGCCCTTCTCTCGAAGCTTCTCCTTGAAAGTTGTCTTCACCGACACGGAGTCCATGATGGCGTCTACTGCGGTTCCACTCAGAGCCAAGCGCTCCTCCAGAGGAATGCCAAGCTTGTCGAATGTCTTCTCCAACTCAGGGTCTATCTCCTTGTTCTTAGGCTTCTTAGCCAATGGGTCGGCATAGTAAGATATCTCCTGATAGTTGACAGGTGGCACATGTACATGTCCCCACTTTGGTTCCCTAAGTGTCTTCCAGTAATGGTAGGCTTTCAGACGAAATTCGAGCATCCATTCGGGCTCTCCTTTCTTCTGAGAGATCAGGCGCACAACATCCTCGTTGAGTCCTTTCTCTATGATTTCAGTATGCACGTCGGTGGTAAAGCCATACTCATATTTCTGGTCTATCACGTCCTTGACAACCTGATTTTGTTCTTTCTCTTTCTCTGCCATTGTTATTCAGAATAACCTTTCGTTATTTTAACCATAAATAGGGATAAACCTCTTGAGGCTCATCCCTACCTTATTATATTATATATATGATAGAGCGAAAGGAAAGGTGATTTGGCCGAAACTACGTTTCTTACTCCTCATTTCCAATTCTTCGCTCCTCATTCACTCTTCACTTTATTAAAGTTTCTGCTCTACCTCGATCTCTGTGAAGGTCTCGATCACATCACCTTCCTGAATATCGTTGTAGTTGACAAGGCTCAAACCGCACTCCATACCGGTAACCACCTCCTTCACATCATCCTTATAACGCTTCAAGGCTCCGATATCTGCTGTACGAATCACGATTCCGTCGCGGATAACACGGGCTTTATCCTTGGCATGTACCTTACCCTCGGTAACGAGACCACCGGCAATAGTACCCACCTTACTGATCTTGAAGGTCTGCTTCACCTCTACCTGACCGGTAATGATTTCCTTCTTCACCTTGTCGAGCATACCGACCATAGCGCTCTTGATATCGTCGATAGCATCGTAGATGATGGAATAAGTGTTGATTTCCACACCCTCACGGTCGGCAGCCTTGCGAGCATCGGCAGAAGGACGAACCTGGAAACCAACGATGACAGCATCTGAAGCAGAAGCCAGCATGACGTCGTTCTCAGAAATCTGACCCACAGCCTTGTTGACTACGTTCACCTGAACCTTCTCGGTAGAAAGTTTGATGAATGAGTCGCTCAAAGCCTCAACAGAACCGTCGGTATCACCCTTCACAATGACATTCAACTCATGGAATTCACCACGTGCGATACGGTGAGAGATATCACCAAGAGTCAAGCGCTTCTGAGTACGCAAGCCCTGCTCACGCTGCAGCTGCTCACGCTTATTGGCTATCTCGCGAGCCTCCTGTTCTGTCTCGATAACATGGAACTGATCACCGGCTGTAGGAGCACCATTCAAACCAAGGATAATGGCTGGCTCTGCAGGAGCAGCCGACTTGATATTGGCATTACGCTCATTGAACATCGCCTTCACACGACCCCAAGAAGTACCGGCAAGTACGATATCGCCTACCTTCAGAGTACCGTTGGCAACCAATACAGTAGATACATATCCACGTCCCTTGTCGAGAGAAGACTCGATGATGGTACCTGTGGCACGACGGTTAGGGTTAGCCTTCAAGTCGAGCATATCAGCCTCAAGGAGTACCTTGTCGAGCAGATCGTGAACACCGATACCCTTCTTGGCACTGATTTCCTGGCACTGATACTTACCACCCCACTCCTCAACGAGCAAGTTCATGTTAGCCAAGTCCTCACGAATACGGTCTGGGTTGGCACCTGGCTTATCAATCTTGTTGATGGCGAATACCATTGGCACACCTGCAGCCTGAGCATGGGCGATAGCCTCCTTGGTAGTAGGCATCACAGAGTCGTCGGCTGCGATGATGATGATGGCGATATCGGTGGCCTGAGCACCACGGGCACGCATGGCGGTAAACGCCTCGTGACCTGGAGTATCCAGGAAGGTTACCTTGCGACCGCTTTTCAGTGTCACACTGTAAGCACCGATGTGCTGGGTAATACCACCAGCCTCACCGGCAATCACATTGGTATTGCGGATGTAGTCGAGCAAAGAAGTCTTACCATGGTCTACGTGACCCATCACAGTTACGATTGGAGCACGTGGAACCAAATCGTTCTCATCATCCACTTCCTCGCTGACAGCTTCCTGAACCTCAGCGCTGACATATTCGGTCTTGAAACCGAACTCCTCAGCCACCATATTGATGGTCTCTGCATCCAGACGCTGGTTGATAGATACCATGATTCCAACACCCATCAAAGTAGAGATAACCTGAGTAACGCTGATATCCATCATCGTAGCCAATTCGCTTACGGTCACGAACTCTGTGAGTTTCAGTATCTTACTCTCCTTCTGCTCCTGACGAACCTGGTCCTGAAGTTTCTCCTGCACAGCCTCGCGCTTTTCCTTACGGTACTTAGCACCCTTCTTGTTCTGGCTCTTGCTTGTAAGACGGGCAAGGGTTTCCTTTACCTGGCGTGCTACAGCCTCGTCGTCGACCTCTATCTGACGCTGGTTATTGCCCTTGTTGTTATTGTTCTTATTCTTGTTTTTATTCTTTTTCTTGCCGCCACCATTATTGTTATTGTTCTGGTTGCCGCCATTGTTATTGTTGTTCTTGCCGTTATTGTTATTGTTGTTCTTGCCGCTATTGCCCTGCGAAGACTCGGCATTGATGTCTACACGCTCCTTATTGATGCGCACACGCTTCTTACGCTCGCTATGCTGCTGGGCAAACTTGTCCTCACGCTCCTTACGGCGCTCCTCCTTGGTCTTCTTCTTAGGACGAGTGCTCTGATTAAGGGTAGAAAGGTCTATCTTTCCGAGCACCTTAGGCTCATTGGCAGCAAACTTCTGCTCGCTCTTCAGTGTGAAGACCGTATTGGTAGCAGCTGGCTGAGCTGCTACAGGCTGACTGGCAGCCTTAGCTTCAGGCTTGCTTTCCTTCACCTCAGGCTTACTTTCCTTAGCTTCTGGCTTGTTGACTGGCTTGACTTCCACCTTTTCAGACTTATTTTCCGCCTTAACTTCTGGCTGCTTGGCAACAGACTCTACATCAGACTTCTGAGTTTTTTCTACTACAGGAGCTGTCTCAACAGGCTTTTCCTCCTTCTTAGGAGCATTGTTTACTGGCGCAGGACTGACGGCAGCAGTCTCTGTTTCCTTCGCCTCTGTCTTTTTAGGAGCAGCAGACTGAGCAGCATTTGCCTTGCCGATTTGGTCCAGGTCAATCTTGCCCAGCGGCTTAAACTGCTGCTGGCGGCTTGACTCGAGGATGCTTTCGGCGCGGTTGTCCTTAGGCTCTGGTGCACGCTTCTTCTCTTTGGTCTTCTTAGTGAAGAGCTTTTCTGCCTGATTACGAACTTCCTTATCCTGACTGAAGGCATCATTGAGCGCCTTATATTGTTCGTCGCTCAACTTGAAGTTCAGTTCGGCTTTCACCTCCCCTAATTCGTTTCTTTTTTCCAGGAATTCAACTGCCGTCTGAAGTCCTATGTTCAATTCACGTAGTGCTTTGTTTAATCTGATGCTCATATTTATACTTTCTATCTCCTTCTTTTATATTTATTAATTTTCGAACTCGGCACGCAATACCTTCAAAACGCTGTCAACAGTCTCCTCTTCGAGGTCTGCCTTCTCAATCAGCATGTTGCGTGGAGCCTTCAGCACCTGCTTGGCGGTATCAAGACCAATACCCTTGATGGCATCAATCACCCACTGGTCAATTTCGTCAGAGAACTCGTCCAGATAGATATCCTCATCAGCATCTGCCTCATTGATTTCACGGAATACATCGATGGTGTACTCGGTGAGCATGGAAGCCAACTTGATGTTCATACCACCACGACCAATAGCCAAACTTACCTCCTCTGGCTGCAAATACACCTCTGCCTTGTGATTTTCCTCGTCGATATTGACAGAGGTAATCTGGGCAGGAGCCAACGCACGCTGGATGAAGAGCTTGATGTTGCTTGAGTAATTGATAACGTCGAGGTTCTCGTTGCAAAGCTCGCGCACGATACCATGTACACGGCTTCCCTTTACACCGACACAGGCTCCTACTGGGTCTATGCGCTCATCAAAAGACTCTACAGCTATCTTGGCACGCTCGCCAGGCATACGTGCTATGCGACGGATGGCAATAAGACCATCATTGATCTCAGGCACTTCGGCCTCGAGGAGTCGCTGCAAGAAGATGGGAGCTGTACGGCTGAGGATAATCTTTGGATTGTTGTTCTCGTTGTCCACTCTCAGGATGACGGCACGCACGGTCTCACCTTTACGATATACGTCGGCAGGAATCTGTTCTGACTTAGGCAGGATCAACTCATTGTTCTCATCGTCTACAATGAGCACTTCGCGCTTCCATACCTGATATACCTCACCAGAGATAACCTGACCCACACGGTCCTTGTACTTGTTGTACAATGAGTCATGCTCCAGCTCGAGAATCTTGGACGCCAATGTCTGACGAAGGTTCAGGATGGCACGACGTCCAAACTTATTGAAATCAACCTTCTCGCTCACATCCTCGCCAACCTCGTAGTCAGCCTGGATCTTGCGTGCCTCAGCCAATGGGATCTCTTTGTTCTCATCCTCCACCTCGCCATCTGCTACAACCACACGGTTGCGGTAGATTTCAAAATCACCCTTGTCTGGGTTTACGATGACGTCGAAGTTTTCATCACTACCGAAAATCTTGGCAAGCACATTGCGGAAACTTTCCTCCAACACGCTCACCAATGTAGTACGGTCGATATTCTTGGTTTCTTTAAACTCGCGGAATGTATCAATCATACTCGCAGTTTCTTCTTGCATTTTCTTTACTGCCATAGCTTATTTGAAACTTATTACGTATTTTGTATATTTTACCTTATCCATCTGATAGGTATGCAGCACGTCCTGCTTCACAGGGCGCTTCTTGCCTTCTACCTTTACTTTCTCCTCAACACTCACACTGAAGTCGTTGCCATCTACAGAATGCAGAATGCCCTTCACCTTCTTGCCATCAGCATCGAGCACCTCCACCTCCTTACCGATGAAGTTGACGTACTGCTGTGGTACCTTGAAAGGCTGTCCAAGTCCTGCAGAACCAACTTCCAGCTCATAGTCCTCCTCATCACGATTCAAGTGGTCCTCTATAAATCTGCTCAGGGCCACACAGTCCTCTATCCACACACCATCGGCATGATCTATTTCAACGACAATCTTGTCGTCAGGACTGATTTCAATGCTTACCAAGAAATATTCCTTGTCTTGGAGCCATTCGTCAACTAATTTTTTTACGACGTTTTTATCTATCATATATTTCTTATTAAAATAAAATGAGGAACTCTTTGTGAGCCCCTCATTCCACTGAACGTTGCAAAATTACGATTTTTTTTGGTTCTGACCAAAGTTTTTTAAATATTTTATTCTACAACATGCACATTTTTAATCATTTGTGTACCTTTTCGCCCTCTTTTTCGCTGGGCCTCAGGAGTTTTTTATACTCTTCGGGTGTATTGAGTAATCTGACAGCTTCCTTCACCTGCTTGTCATAACGTAAGGAATTTCTGATAGCTCCACCCTGATAATAGTAGGCTGCCACAATATCATTTTCGAGCAAGCGCTTGATGTACTGCTTGTTATAGTCGAGATCCTTGGCCACATTGTGACTCAGTTTCTTGGCAAGGGCATCAAATTCTGGCTTCGCATCATCATAATAACCTTCAAAACGGGCCAGTTTCATCAGGTCTTTCAGATACTTCTCCGTCTCTCTGTCATACTTGAAGTCGGCTTTCAGTACACGAGCCTTAAACTCCTCGTAATCAGCATCGGTAAGAGCAAAATCCTTGGCCGGAGCTATCGTAGGATGCTTTGCGATATAATCCACCTCGTAGTTGAGCATCAGCTCGTTACTGTCGCGTGCTCCTGCCAGATAGTAAGCGATATTGGGCAGCGAGTCGGGCTTCACCTCTACATCCGGCTTCACGCCACCACCATCACGTACCTCACGTCCTCCTGCTGTATAGAACACCTTGGTAAGCGAATCGGGCACATGCTCCACATATCCACCCTTGGCATGCTTGTAGTTGAGAGCCTGCACACATCGCCCGCTGGGAATGTAATACTTGCTCGTGGTAAGTTTCATCTGTCCATTGTAAGGCAAGTCCATCGTAGCCTGAACAAGTCCCTTTCCATACGTGCGCGTACCTAATATAATAGCACGATCATAATCCTGCAGGCTTCCACTCAATATCTCGGCTGCGCTGGCAGTATTTCCGCTCACAAGCACCACGATAGGCATCAGCGTATCAATAGGCTCCACCGTGGTTTTGTATTCATTGTTGGCACGCTGCAGCTTACCCTTCATCGTTAGCACGACCTTATCCTTGGGCAAGAACATATTCACAATGCTCACCGCCTCGCTTACAGAGCCTCCGCCATTGTTACGCAAGTCGAAGACAAGTTTATTGGCTCCCTGCTTCTTCAAGTCGATAAAAGCACGGCGCACATCCTTGGCACACTGGTCGGTAAAAGAGTTGAAATTAATATAACCTATTCCACCGTCCAACAACCCATAATAAGGAAGAAATGGCATCTGTATGGTGCGTCGGGTGAGCTTCACCTTCATCACCTTGCCCGTACTTGGGCGCTTCACCTTAAGAATAAACGACGTGCCGGGCTCTCCGCGAAGGCGGTCGCTCACATAACTCACCTCCTTGCCCTTCATCGTAGAGTCGTTAATACTCAAAATGATGTCACCCTTCTTCAGTCCTGCCTCCTGGGCGGGCATTCCCTCGTAAGGCTCGCTGATAACTGTATAACCCAACTGATAATTGTATCTCACAACCGAACCTATACCGGCATACTTGCCCGTAAGCATATTCTTGAGTTCCTTCACTTCCGACTCGGGATAATACTCCGTGTACGGATCAAGGCTCCGCAACATGGCATTGATGCCGTTGCCTATCACCTCATCAGCATCGAGTGTATCCACATACATCATATCCAAATTCTTATAGATAGACGTAAAGACATCCATATTCTTAGCTACCACAAAGTCGTGATTTTTCTCCTTTTGTGCCCATGCAGGCATGGCGAGCACCATGGCGAGCACCATTACATATAATTTATTTATCATCTCGTTTATTTATTTCTAAAAACTACACTATGCGTTGAAGTACGCCTTTCGCCTACAAAAATACTCATTTATATCCTAAAAAGAAGCCTAAATCACAAAAAAATGATGTTTTTTTACTGAAAATTCATTTTTTTCTGAAAAAAATTTGGTGGAATAAAAAAAAGTCACTACCTTTGCAACCGCAAATGAGAAATCATTTACCTCTAATGCTTCAATAGCTCAGTTGGTTAGAGCACCTGACTGTTAATCAGGGGGTCGTT
>ERZ779851.533-NODE-533-length-37883-cov-12.535476_pt1 | contig 37883 bp, 38 predicted proteins | sample MGYA00511094_ERZ779851 | MGnify/ENA primary metagenome ERZ779851 (study PRJEB29588, sample SAMEA2155512) | human gut metagenome | biome: human gut; feature: human-associated habitat; material: faeces | place: Denmark | collected 2008/2010 ...
GATTTGCGGGTGCGGTGGTAAGCATCCGCGAGTTGGTGAACCTGCCCATCGTGGTGAAGGACTTCGAGGTCGGAGTCAAGACCAGTCAGGGCGAAGACCGCTGCGTGGTGTCCATCGAACACAACGGCGAGCCGAAGAAGTTCTTCACCAACAGCGAGGAGATGAAGAACATTCTCCAGCAAGTGAGTGAAATGCCGGACGGTTTCCCGTTCGAGACCACCATCAAGGCGGAAACCTTCGGCAAGGGTAGAACAAAGTACATTTTCACATGATGAACAGAGTAAACGGAGCACAGGGGGTGAAGCTGCTTGAATGCACCAACCCCGTAAAAGACAAGTGGCGCGTCCGCTGGGACGTGCATGACAACGAGGACGGATCCGCCGACTACATGGAGGCGGAGTTCAACGGCAAGCCATCGGAGGACACCATCAAGGCTATGGTGTCGGAATGGTTCAACGACCGCACCAACGAGACCATACTTTCGGGCTTCGTGTGGAACGGCATGAGCGTGTGGCTTTCCACCGAGAACCAGTTCAACTACAAGGCAGCATACGACTTGGCTGTGCAGTCTGACGGCAAGACATTGCCGGTCACGTTCAAGTTCGGGACGGACGATGTGCCATGCTATCACACGTTCACCGACATTGACGAACTGACGGACTTCTACACCAAGGCCATGCAGCATATTCAGGACACGCTGGCTGACGGTTGGAAGAGCAAGGATAATTTCAATTTGGAGTTATACCGAGACTAAGACGAATCCCTTCGGGGGAGGGTTATAAAAAAAGCCCCCGGCCTGTTAAAATAGTCGTCTCACTTACCATTTGAACACAAAGCACCTGTCATAGGCACGACCGGGGGCGTAGACCCTCGCTCGCCTATGACAGGCTTTTTTGTGTGCGCTCGATGCGCCAATAGTAAGTGAGACGATGCAAAAGTACTAAAATTTTCTGAGAATGAAACTGATAGAGATACTGAATTTGAACAGGGAACTGCTGATTTACTTCCAAAAGGCAGGAATCAGGCTGGACGATGTGCAATACATCGACCTTTTTAATGAATACCGCACGCTTTCCGCACAGGGCGAGAAGGTGTCCTATATAGTGGCAAGGCTCGCCACGGAGTATGCCGTCAGCGAGCGCAAGGTGTACAACCTCATACGGCGTTTCAAAACCGACTGCAACCTGCTTGCAGTGTAACGTGGTAGCTCGCCCATGGGGAAGAGGTACTGCAGTATTACCTTTGCACCGTTTTCAAATTCAAAACGGTCATGAACAAATACCATCAAATTTTGCAGAAGGTGCTTGCCGAGGGCAAGTGCCAACAAAACAAGAAGGGGAGCATACGCTATCTGCTCAACGAGCGGTTGGTGCTCTCCCCTGCCGACCTGCTCGACATATTCGAGGGGCACGGCATAGCACGCAAGAAGTTAAGGAACGAGCTGCAGCTCTTCATGCAGGGCGAGCGCAACGTGGAGAAGTACCGCGAGGTGGGCATCAACTGGTGGGACTACTGCGGTGCTATCCTTGTGAACTCCTACCCCACCTATTTTGAGAAACTGCCACCGCTCATTGCCAAAATCAACCGAGAGAAGCGCAACAGCAAGAACTATGTGCTGTTCCTCGGTTCCACCGATGCGGAGACAAACCAGGCTCCGTGTCTGTCGCTCGTTCAGTTCCAGATTGAGAATGGCGAACTTGTGGTATCGGCTTACCAGCGCAGCTCGGATGCGAACCTCGGCTTGCCGGCTGACATCTACCACCTCTACCTTATGGCACGGCAGATTGACCTTCCTTTGAAGTCCATCACGCTGAACCTTGCGAATGTGCATATCTATGAGAACAACATCGAACACACCAGACAACTGCTCGACGGTAACGAGAACGTGAAATTTGAACTGAACGTGTAACCATGAGAAAGCAGTATTTATCGGCACCGCTCCCTTTCGTGGGACAGAAGCGCATGTTCGCGCGTGAGTTCATCAAGGTTCTGAAGCAATATCCAGAGGACACGGTATTCGTGGATTTGTTCGGAGGTTCGGGTCTGCTGTCGCACATCACCAAGTGTCAGAAGCCGAATGCCACGGTCATATACAACGACTTCGACGGCTACCGCAACCGTCTGCAGCACATTCCGCAGACCAACCGCCTTTTGGCTGACCTGCGCAAAATGGTGGAGGCGGAAGGCATACCCAAGCACAGCTGCATCCGTGGCGAGTTGCGCGACCGCATATTCGCCAGACTGGAACAGGAGGAGCGTGAGGTCGGGTATATCGACTTCATCACCATATCCGCTGGGCTGATGTTCTCCATGAAGTACAAGATGAGCATTCCCGAAATGAGAAAGGAGGCTCTGTATAACAACATACGCAAGTCTGACTATCCCACTTGCGAGGACTACCTGGAGGGCATCATGGTGGTGTCGTGCGACTACAAGGAGGTGTTCGCCCGATACAAGGACGTGCCGAATGTGGTGTTCCTTGTCGATCCGCCGTATCTCTCCACCGACGTGGGTACATACAACATGTACTGGCGACTCGCCGACTACCTTGACGTGCTGACCATTCTTGCCGGTCATCGCTTCGTTTACTTCACTTCCAACAAGTCGTCCATCATCGAGCTTTGCGAGTGGATGGGCAAAAACCCGACCGTGGGCAACCCGTTCCAAGACTGCCACAAGGTGGAGTTCAACGCCACTGTGAACTACAGCTCGCACTACACGGACATGATGCTGTTCACCGATGCCGCCTGACGGCGTTATAATTCAATTCTAACGGCATAAAAAAGCCCCGGCGGTAAATTGTCCGTCGGGGCTTAATCGTTGCGACACGTGCGGTTTATCGCAACAGGTATCGCACTGCGTAGCTGTCGATGCTTTCCAGTATCTCCTCGTGGTTGTGGTTGGTGTTCGTCTCCATCAGCGCCATGCCGTTGAAGTCCTCGCCGCTCAGTCCGTCGAGGGCGGTATGCACCTTGTGGCAGAGGTCAAAGGCTGCGTCGTGGCCGCCGTCTGCCCAGTCTGTTACAAGGTGAATGGTGATGATGCCTTTCCCTCGCTGGCATCCGCCTTGGAATGGCGACCATTCAATCTTTCCGAACTCCACAAAGACGGCAGGACGCTCCCACACATCTTCCTGGTCTATGAACTCTATGTTCCGGTTCCACAAGTCGATGTGCTTCACTTCGGGCACATCGCTCGCCAACTTTGATTTGATGGCGTTAAATAATTCCTTTCTCATTTCAATTTATATTCGTGTTCAAAATACTCTGTAAGGTTCTCCTCAATGATGTCCTTGACGGCTTGCTCCACTTCGGGCGATGCTCCGAGGAACCTGCGGCGCGGTATCTTGATGCTCTTGCCTTCCTTCATCAGCGCCATGTGCTTCCAGAACTCCGCCTCGGTGCTCAGTTGGACGGTGCGCTTGTCATTTCGCCGCTCGCCGTTCTTCTTGCGTCCGAATGAGCCTGTCGCCTCGTTGTACTTGTGCCAGAAGAAACGCTTCATCCTTGCCGTTACCTTTATCTCATCTCCTTCGTTGTGTATGGCTGCATAGGGCAGCGTGGAGCAGAACGTAATACTGTTGTCGGTGGTTCGGCTGCTGATGCTCTGGCGGAGCTTGCCGGTGTCTATCAGTATGGAACCACCTGGACGTGTCGGGCTGCTCCTGCGCTGCCATGCCTCGTTGAAGAATGCCTGCCGCTCGAAGTTTCTGTCGAACTCGTCGCTCAGTTCCACCCTAACGTCGTTTAGGATATTGCGGATGATTTTCTGTATGTCCTGGTTCATCGTCGAAGTCGAATTTAAGAAATGTCTGTGCCTCTTGCGGCACTTTGTTCTTCGGGTCGCAAGAGGCATTGAGGAGGTTGTAGAAGGTACGTTCACATATACCATAAACAGGATACACGAACCGTCGCCATATCTCGCGGTTGCTGATTCCGCTCTTGGCATGCTGGTCGTATATCCTATTTATGTCGGTGACACGTTTCTGATAGCTTGCTCCTCGCCTCTTGCTCATAAAATGTTTTAGTGTCTGTCTCTGGGTTTATAGGGACGGATGTCGTAGGTCATCTTTGCGCTGACGGTTACTCTGCCCGTTCCCTCACATTGGTCGCACATGTGTTCCTCGCCTGTCTCCCGGTTGTGGAGACGGCCTGTGCCGTGGCATTTACGGCACAGGGCCACCTTGGGGCTTTTCTCCACTTCCTGTATCATACGGCATCCTCTTTCTTGGGTTCAACGTAGAAGGTCTCGTCCTGCACCACCTGGATGCCGCATTTGTTCATCTGCGGAACCATGTCCTCCACATCGCGGTCGGCAAGGAGTTTGTCCTTGGCTATCTCCTCGGTCTGGCGCAGATAACTGGGCAGGAACTCTTTCACCAGCTGCAGGGCGCTTGCCCATGTGAAGCCTTTGAGGGTTTTGAGTTTCGGTGTGCCCGTGCGGAAGCCGATAACGCCATGCGCCATTTCAAGGCTCTTTTTCTTGGTGAACAAATCTGCCTGGTTCTCGGTAGCATAAGCCTGAAGTGTAGCGAAGGCTTTCTCCTTCTCATCTTCCAGTTCTGCCAGCTTATTGGCATACTTCTCGCGGATCTTGGCACACTGCAGCTCGATGTCTGCTGTGATTTTCGCACTCTGCGCGTCTGCCTTTGCGTAGGCTGCAAACGCTTCATCGGCTGCCTCTCTGGTCACGCCGGTAATGATTACTTTCTTTTCTCTTTTTGCCATTGTCGTAAACTTTTTGATGATTATTATTTGGGGTGATTATTACTCGTCCTCTGTTTCCTGCCAGTCGCCTTCTTCCAGTTCCTTATCAAGCTCGTATTCTATGCGTTCCAAGAACTCGATGTACTGGTCGCCTTGCAGTTCCCGGTATGCGATGCCGTGGATAAAATCCATCACTCGCTTCACTTTCTCGTTCATGCCTCACCTCCTCCCATCACTGGCACCATCATGTACTCCACATGTGGCTGCGCTTGCGGTGTCGGTTGTTTCTTCGGTTTCAGTCCGCCCTTGCGCTGAATGGAGCGGAGCTTTACGGAAAGTTGCTCCAGTTCCTCGTTGGTCAGCCGTGCGAACACCTTGCCGGCGATGCGCTGGTCTTCGCAAAAGGCGTTGATGCGTGTCCAGTCGGTGGTATCGATGCCGACCTTCTGCATAAGCCGCAGACACTTGCTGCGCTGCCTCCGCTGCTCGTCCTTTACGGTGCGGAGCAGATGGGCGGTGGCTCCTTCGAGCTTGTCGCACATCGTGTCGTACTCTCTTCGGGTCATTTCACGCAGCGAGGTGGTGCGTCCGTTGGTGAACTGGCTCACCACGCCCTCCTTGAACTCATCGCCCAGCTCCTTGGTGGCAAACTTGTAGCTCGCCTTCAGTATGCCGTAGAAGCGTGCAAAATTGGTTACTTCCTGTATCATGGCTCTTTCTTGTTTTGGAGTTTCGACAGTTTCAATCTCTCGCCTATCACCTTCACATGGCATTCGGGGCAGCACTCGCCGTCGTCTTTCAATGGGTATGGGCTGTTGCCGTAGCCGATGTGTTTCTTTCCGCAGAGGCAGCAGGTGTATTCTCGGACGTTGTTCTCATGCCCCTCGAACATCACTTTAATGCCGCACGAACTGGCAACATCAAGTTCCAGTTTTGCACCCTTGCTCAATTCCCAGCCCTGCAGCATGTAGATGCAGTCGCATTCCAAAAGCAGGGCGATGTCGGTTCTCATGTGTTCCATCCAGTGCGCGTCCTGCGACACGCCGTTCTCAAATGGGTTCACCGGCTCGTAGCCTTTTATGGAAAGATAGCGTGCCGCATGGTTAAAGGTCGCCATACGCTCCGCAAGGTCGTAGTGGGCTATTGCTCCGCTGATATAAACTTTCTTTTTCATCTCAGTTATGTTTTATTTGTTTGACTTGTATCGTTGTAAACCTCTACCGCTTTCTCCTCCCAGATGGTGTAGTATTCGCTCACGTTGCCCGAATACCTTCCCTGGCAGTAGGCTCTGAAGCCTTGCGTCCTCACCTTCACCCCGGCTGCGTATTTCAGTCGGATGGCAGGCTTGCCGATGGGCTTGCCTTTGTCCTCTTGGCTGATGAAGATGAACGTCTTGCGCTTGAAGCGTTCTATCAGTGCCTTGGTCTGCGAATATTCCCACCCTGCCTCGTATGCGTACTGGTAACTGTCCACGATGATGAACTTGGCGCTCTTGGGCTTTGCCAGCCGTTCTTCCAGCGCCTTGATGTCGCCGTCGGTAATGATGCGGAACGAGCCTTGCACCTCGGTCATCTTGAACTGGGCGAGCCGTCGCTGCATCGACAGTCCCACACCTTCTTCCAAGGACACATACAGCACGTTGCCTATTCCGCAGAGCATCTTGGCAAACTGCATCACAAAGGAACTCTTGCCGCTGGCACTGGGTCCGCTGATAAACCATGTGTCGCCCTCTTCCGGCTGGCCAAACACGTCTTTCCATTGTCCTTCAAATGGTAGTGCCTTGCACTTGATGTTCGCCACGTCCTTGGGGCTGTATGCTCGCTTTGCCATATCACTTTCCTTTCTTCAGTTCGGCAATAAGTGCATCAGCATACTGTACTGCCAATTTCACTTTCTCCGTGTCAAAATCTGTAAATGCTTCTGTAGTATATTGCATTCTGTCATAGCCGTGGCAAAGAATACCTTTTGCTATCTCATAGCGACGCTGTTCCCAGTCCACTTCGTTATTCCGTTGTCGGCGGTTTATCTGTATAACCGCATCCATATATTGCATTTCCATTTTCGTCATCATGCCTGTACTCTTTTAAGTTTCTCTATTTCCGTGTAAACTCGTCGCAGTCCCCCACCCGACTTGCGTACCAGTGTGGCAATGTCGGCACCTTCTGGGGCGTTCACCCGTGCCACCACGCTTGCCTGGTCTTTCAGGAACTTCTCGCGCTCCTTGCAGTCATCGGGTGTTACCTTGGAGTAGCGGTCGCCGTAACGACTGAGCATTTCGGTGTAGCCCACTTTCTTGCACTCTATGGAGCGGTTGATTTTCGCCTTCAGCCCGTCTGCTCCCATCATGTACCAGGCGCAGCATCTTTCGGTGGCGTTCCATAGGGCTTTGAGTTCCAGGAATGCCTCGTACTGTAGGTCGCCAGCCTCATCAAGGATGATGAGCGGTGTTTCGATGGAGCGGAGGTAATAGACCAAATCCTCATACACGTCGCTGTATCTGCCGTTGCCGCCTACACCGAACTCGGTGGCGATTTTGCGCACCAGCTTCAGTTTGGTCTTGACCTGCGAGCAATCCACATAGATGGCGTTGCGGTGTCCCTGCACATAGTAGCGTGCCGTGAACGTTTTGCCGATGTTGGGTATGTCGCAAAGTATCGCGCTCAGTCCGCTCTGCTGGCTGAACTCCAGCTGCTTGGTGATATAGTCGAAGGTGGCGGTGCGTGCCGGTTTCCATTCGATGCCGCCTCTGAGGTTCACGCCCAACTTCCTGGCGATGGTTATCCAGTTGGCCTCGCTCAGTGCCTTGTCGGTCTGGCCGTTCTTTATTGCGCTATATACCGAGGTGCTGATGCCCAATGAGGCTGCGTGCTTGGCATCGCTCGGATAGTTCGTGCGGTTGGCGGCTATCGCCTCCAGTATCCGCTTTTTGTTCTCAGTCGTTATCATTGTCTCACGTTATTTTATTATCGTTCTAAGTCTATTCTAAAGGTCTGCCAACGGGTCTGAAACGTGGTAGGTTACTTCCATCTCCGGCTCGCCTTCCATTGGCGGAAGTTCAAGCGGTGGCGGTGGCGCTGCCTCCCCATGGGCGGTCAGCTCTGCCTTGGATATGCCCACGCTTGCTATGGCGTTCTTCTTGACGTATGCGTTGAATGCCGCTATCTTCTTCTGCTGGTTCACGAATATCTCGCGGTCCTCGTCGGTCTGCTCGGCATCGGCGGTGTTGAATGTGCCCACGTCTTCGAGCTTGTCGATAAGGCGGTCGTTCTGGAAGATGTACACGTCGGTCGCGTTGCCGTCCTCGTCGGTCAGCCAGTAGGCATCCACCTTGTAGTTGTTCGGCTCGAGCCGTTCCATCACCTCGGTCTTGCTCAGCCACCAGTCCTTATATGCCACCCTGCAGTAGCTGTTCCTGCGTATGGAGGTCTCGGTGTGTTCTCCGATGAAGCGTGCCCACACTGATTTGTCCATTGGCTGAAGCATTGGGTTCATGTTGGCTTCAAGCACCTGCCAGCGTGTCATGCCGGGGTATTTCTTCTGGTTCGGGTGGAGGGTGTTGTTGAACTCCCTGATGTCGCGTATATCGTCGGCAATGAGTTCGTCCCAGCTGTAGTACTGCTTGTCCTCGTAGGTGTCGTTCTTTTCGTCAAACACCTTCTTGGCTTCCGTGCGATAGTGTCTGTCCTTGGCGTAGAAGCGTCCAATGCCGAGATGGTTGCGGTGCTCCACCCTGCGTTTCTTGGCTCCGTTCATCGGCTCGGCATATTTCTCCTGCGAGTTCATCGGGGCGCAAAAGCGCACAAACGGGAACAACACGCCAGCCTTCAGGAAACTGTCTTTCCACTGGGTCATCAAGTGGTTCTCCACCTCTACCTGTGCCGGGCAGCCCCACCCTTTGCTCTCTATCAAGCGGAACATGGAGCGGAAGCAGTCGGCCACCAAGTCCACGTTCTTGTTGCGGTTGTAGGCATAGCCCACCACGCACTGGCTTGTAACGTCGTAGGCGTAGTATGCCTTCGGTCTTGCCTTGGTGTCCTTCAGCTTGCGTGGGAGGTCGCGGTCATCGAATGAAATCTTCGAGAACGAGAACTCGGGCGCATGGCGGTGGACGTGGGGCATCTGCTCGTGCATGAATGTGGTGTAGGAGTCTTGCGAGTGCTCAATGAACAGGCGGTTTTTCGGTTTGTTCAGATAGTTGGTGATGGTGCTTTCGCTCAGCGACTTCGGGTCGCCGTTCTTGTCAGTCCATTCACTGGGGTCGAAAAGTTCACCTGTTTCGGGATCGTACACGTCCAGCTCGCCGCACACGAATGAGTTATACATTTCCCACACGTTGGTGTTGAACGGCTTGTTGGGCAGCACGGCGATGGAGAGTATCAGTCGCTCGGTACGGTAGTCCACCTTACGGCTTGCCTGGTTGCCGAACTTGCGGCTGATGAGGCACTGGTAGCCGTCCCTTTGGTATTCGTTCACCTTCTTGCGGAAGCGCAGCATACTTGCCGGCAGTGTGTGCCCGGTTTTCATACGGTAGCCTTCCACGGCTTGCGACATCATGCTCCAGTCGTACTTCTGCCCCATCGTCTTTTGTATCGCCTTGGCGTTGTTGTACAACTTGATGCAGGCGTTCAGCACGCTGGCGTTGGTAACATACTCCTTCACATGGGCATCGGTGGCGTGGTCGTGTCCGCACTGGTTGCGCCAGTCATTGAAATAGGCTACGGCTGCCTGGTCCACCTCATAGTTGGCATCAAGCCAGGCAAGCAGCACTTCCATCGACGGGTCGGGGTACAGGGTCTTGAGTTTCTCCTGATAGGCATCGGGCAGACTGCTGACCGCGATGAGTGCGTAGCCGCCTCTCCCACCACGACGCACAATATCTATGCGACCGCGTGCGGAGAGCTGCTTATAGTTGGGTACGGACATGATGCCGCCATCTACAAGCTCTCGCATCGAGATGCAAAGTCTGTTATCGTGGTACTCCATAATTCTGCCTCCCGATTATTCGCTTACGGACTGTTTTTTCAAGAACAACGAATCAACATTCTTTGCATTGATTAGCTCTGCCAAACGCTGAATGCCGTCCATTTCGCTCATCTTGATGTTTTCCCAACGGGCAACACGCTCACCTTTGTAGAACAGGTCGGTATCGCCTGTGTTCTTGTCGGTCTCTATCTTTGCCCCATTTGGGAAGTACTGGCTAATCATGCCATCGTAGTCATACAGTACTTCCACTTCAGGAACAACCGTCATCATGATGCCTCCTTTCTGGAGAGCAAACATGCGGATACGCTTTGCGCAGTCCGTGTCACCACGCTCTTTGTCGAATAGAAGAGCATTCCGCACGGTGCGGTCGCCCACCTTGAAAACTTTCGCCAGTTCTTGGCGAACCTCCTTTGTTACGTGAATGTACTTTTTCATATCTCACTTGTTTTTACGTTATACTTATTTGTGGAGTGTGGGGAGTTGAACCCCAGGTGGCTATCCAGCGCACGGCAAACCTGCCACTCCTGCGGTCTTTCCCGCCGTCATCCGAGGCAAGCCCTACCGACTATCCAGTGCGGACGCTGACTATCCAGTGCAGCATTCGGGGCTTCCGTGTTATCCTTCAATCATTTTACCTCGTTTATCTTCGGTCTTAGGCTGCATCCATAGCAGGACATCAGCCGTCTTATCAATCTCGCTACATAGCATTCTGGTGCTGTAAATACGATTCCGTCCTCTTCCGTGTAGCTGAAACTCACACCGTCCATTATCAGAACCATCGCCACCTTGTGCTTCACGCTTTGCGTCTGCCATTCCTTTAATTCATTGTCGTTCATATTCTTTAATTGCAAAAATTCGTTATTCTCGGTCATTTTTCGTATCTTTGGCCGCTCGTTCATATTGGAACACGCTGCAAAGATAGTGATAATTTTCAACCCGACAAACATATTCGGGGATTATTTTCAACTTATGGGTAATATTTTATCAAGAATACAGGAAATAGCCTCAAATGAGGGGATAACTATCGGCGCTCTTGAACGTCAGATAGGTGCAAGCAAGGGAGTTCTGTCCCGTGCTATAAATAATGGTACAGACATTCAGTCTAAGTGGGTTCAAACAATAGTTGAAAATTATCCCCAATATTCAGCCCGATGGCTTATGATTGGAGTTGGTAATATGCTTGAAAACAACTCCGACAAACATATTCGGGGATTTTCTAATGATGATCACAAAAAAAACATAGCAGTCCCTGTCCCGGATAACAGCCACGAGGGTATTCCACTTATCCCCATCGATGCTATGGCAGGAGCTTTGACAGACGAGAGAACCGTACTTGAATATGAGTGCGAACGATACGTTGTGCCAGCATTTAAAGGCGCGGACTTTCTCATTCCTGTAAAAGGGTCAAGCATGTACCCTAAATATAGTTCAGGTGATATTGTCGCTTGCCAACGAGTTCCAATGTCTGATTTGTTCTTCCAATGGAACAAAGTTTATGTTATAGACACAAACCAAGGCGCACTCATCAAACGAATAAAACCAGGAAGCGACAAAGACCATGTTCTCATCGTATCGGACAACGAAAAATACGACCCGTTTGAGTTGCCGTACTCTGCCATTCACGCAGTAGCCTTAGTCATCGGTGTCATAAGATTAGAATAACACCATACATATACCCCTCCAATGTCATTCATACCCCATTTGGAGGGGTGTACCCCCTCTTTTGAGGCACACATTATATAAGAAGCCCCATAAACACAAGGTTTTAGCCCGATTCTTTCTCATTTTACCTATATCACAAATGGGTAGTTTCCCCCACCCTATCCCTTAAAACTATCCTTTTCCCTCCCCCTCTATCCTACCCCCGAAAACCCCAAATGTGTAACCCCTATTTTCGGGAAATGTAACCCCTATTTGTAACCCCAATAGTAACCCCATTCCCATTTTTCGCCATTTTGGACACAAAAAAAGGAGGCCAAACGACCTCCCAACCAATGACCGCTCAAACGGCCTTTTATTTGCGTTCTAACGCCATTAAAACACCCCTCTAATCATCTGCCCCACGAGAGCACGAAATGAGCGTAGATTGCTTGATTATAGCGCGTTTCGTGCATAATGTACCATTGCCCGACAGCCCTGCATGGAGCAGATAATTCTTCGTTGCCCCTATCTGTTCAGCCGTCAAAACCGTATAAACCGCAGAAATGCTGCTGAAATACCAGTCTTTCCGCTTCGTCCCCTCTATATTGTGCAGCAGATGCACGTGTATAACCTTTGCCATATTCACTCGTTTTGTTTCTGCAAATATACCAAATATTCATTATATGGAATAATTTCGCATTATCAAATTTCAAAATCGCCATAAAAAAAGTGGCCTCAGCCACCATTCTACCCCACCCCAACACAACACCAAGCACCAACAGAAACGCAATATAAACCACCCGTAAGCCCCATGTAAACCACAGGAGCCTCAACAAGCTCCTAAAGTAAACCAAATGTAAGCCTATGTAAACGCTTCGTTTTACGCCGTCATTTCAGCCACCCACACCTAATTCGTTGAAACACAAGCCCTTCACCCATTTTTCAGCCGACCGACTCATATACGTTTCGTTCTGTGCCCCATATTCATATCGATCAAATCTAAAAATTTCACATACGAAAAAACCTACCTTTACATCGGAATTTCCGGTACAAAGGTAGGCATTTTCGAAGGGCTGGAAGAAGTTGGTTATGTAAACAACCCAGCAATCATTTTTCTACTGACAGACAACAAGTTACGATGTTTTATTAAACTATTTTAACTTCAAATCAGAGCCATGATTTCATCTGGTATAATGATGTGCTCTGGCAATACAGCAAGATGGGCAGTAGCGTCTTGCAACAAGAAAGGCTCGGCAGGCTCCTGCATCCTCTCACAGGTGATTCCCACATTGTCACGAATGCATTGCAGCACGTTGTGCAGCCCCTTCTGCTGTGCGTCATTTTGGGCATTATAGTTCTTCAGCATATCCGTGAATACCGCCTCCCCTTCGCTGCCGTATGTCATTTTATACAATTTACCAAAGAGCGATTTGTATTGCGCGATATTCAGCGTGTCAACTTTCTCACCATTCTTTTTACGGTCCATGAGGTAGATGAGGTAGAGGACGAAACCTGCGCTGCGTCTGAAATGCACGTGCAACCTATCATCGCTTTTGCAAAGATAGAGACGATAATGTCCATCCGTCTTATATATTTTGTCGATTTCTTTCGACCAGCGTATCTCCAAATCCATGGTTGACACCTCTGCCAACCGCTTGGGATTGACAAAATTGGTTATTTTTTCTTGCAGCTTTGGAGATTGCTTCTGAAAGAACATCCTCAATGTAGCCGGATCTATACACTTGATGATAAATTCTATTTCCGCCTCTACCTTCGGATCATGCTTCCTATGGCTTTTCTTCAGATTGTCAAACAACCGGTCGTACAGCTCCATTCGTTGCTGATGGGTGACGACACCCTTCACCTCCATTTGCTTCTTGAGCGAGGAAGTGGAAGATGCCATTCCAAAACCCAGGGGCTTCGACTGCTCCGATAAGACTGCACAGTAATTGGCCTCGAAACGCCGAGTCCTGACAAATATCTTCGCCAGCTTTGCAAACTCCTCCGGATTCTCGTCAACAAACGAACGAAGCAAGTCCCTCATATCAAACTTGGTCACCCGCTCTGCCACATAAGTCATCAGAGAGATGTTTTCAATCAATTGGCATTCTTCAGTACGGGCGATGACAAAGCGTTTCTTTCCCTCAGAGTTATAGGAAGCAAGCTGCATCAAGAAGTTGTCACCATGCTGCTCCACCCGCTCCTTAAGCAGGGGGTGGTTTTCCAGTTCCACCTCTTGCACCACTTCCAGTTCATAATGATTGTAGTAAGTCCCTTCAGGGCTTCTCCGCTTAAACTCTTCCATGTACTCCACGGCCTTCTTTGCCATCTCCGATTTCGGATCAGCTATCAGGTAGATACAGTTGTCCACCAACTGTCCTACACCACAACCTTCTTCTATCATTTTGCCGATAATCGGTCTGTCCAGCGGATCATTATCTATGACTCTCATTTTTCTTATTCTTTGATTTTTTACACTTCTCGACTGCCTGCTTGAGCAGATTGGTATCAGGCAGTTCTTCTACAACATAGGGTCTGGCTTGCTGGGGTGGCGCTTTCAATTCGTCGATCAGCAGAAACCAATCCTCATCCAACTTCTCTTGATGCATGAAGAAAAACGACGGCATGATCTGCATCACCACGCTCAGTATCTCTTCCCCACTCGCCTGCTTCCGCTCCCAATAATGGCGTCCATACTCAACGATCTCCTTTCTCAAACAACCATCGGGATGGGTGAGACTATATTTTTGCCGGGACAATGCGTACTTGTATTTTCCTGTTGCCAGCAGATGACTTTCAGCATAAAGCCCTGCCGTCAAGTCTGCCGCCAACTCTTGCATCCACCGTTCACAACGAAACAGCACAAACCGATATGGCCAAAGCAACTGATGCGCCATCTCATGAACGAAGCACAGCGTGAAAGCATCCCTATTGTTGATGCCCGCCTCCTTCAGCATTTCGATGTTGTACGACATCTCACATTGTTCAGCCTGTTCCCCGACCAGCACCTCGGCAAAAGTCTCACACTTGGTGCTGATCTCCGGCTCTGGCAGATGAAAGAAGCTCGCCACGTCCGCAATCACGCAGCGAACATCTTCCTCTGTGACATTCTCCGTATCAAAGAAGATCGCATTAAACACATTCGCCTCGTGCCGACGCATGTATTTCATCAACTGTTGGAGATCGTCTGCAGCCATACCGTTTGTTGCCTAAAATCAGAAACAGCCCACCCAAAACGTCATCTTTGAGCTTTGTGCAACGACATCGTATATCCACACTTCATACAACGCGTGCCTGAATGCGGTCTTGCACCAAGATTAGAAACCTATAATCTTTCTCCATGCCTCGTCATCTTTTTTCATTTTTTCAAGACCAGCTTCTATTCTTGCTATCGTATCATCAGCACGCTTTAAGGCATCCTTTACCCGAGCATCCTGTTCTCGCTTTTTCTTGCTTTTGAAGATATAATCAAATAGTCCCACTTTAGTTCAAGATTAAAACATCACACAATATCCCCATTTAAACACCTCGTTAAAGGACAAAGACTAAGAATCACTTTTGCACTTTGTGCAAAGACATCGTATAGCCACACCTCATACCGCATGTACTATTATTTCCATTATTATTATGCCCTGTAAAAAAATTAGTATCTTTCTACAATTAGAGCAAAAGGCAGTTTCTAAATCATTGGTATAATATGCAATATGTCTACATTCAGGACAAAGTTCACTCTTAGGATGGAAATAAAGTATTCTATTATCCATCAAGTTCTAGAGGCCTTTCAATTTCAGCAAGCCCATTTGTATTATTATTTGTAACAGACAACAGCGTTAAGTAAAAGAAATTCAGGCGCAGGGGGCTATCCACAAACAATTCCCCCTGCGTCCTATTTTTGCCAAAATCTATTTCTATAAAGTATACTCGACCTCGCCTCCTGGATAGAGTTTTTTTAAAACACTATGCGATATTCCCGTCAACTTACCGATATGTAGGACGCCTAAACACCGGTTAGTAGAGCTATAACATTCAACACGAGTATAGAAAACTCTATCTATCAAGCGAATAAAGCTTACATGCTTCTTTTTGCATACCGACAAAATAGATTCAAACGTAGCTGTTTCATCAACCCGTACATCCAACTCATTATAGAGGTTTTGCAAGTCTGTCTCGTCCAGATTTATATTGAACTTATCATCATCTTGCAATGCTTCCAAAATATATTTTGGAAGCAAAGATCCATCACGAGAAAAATCCTGTTCAAAGAATTTCTTACAAATACGAGATTCTCCATTCGACATTTTGCATACTATTGAATATTCTACATGATATGGTGTGAAGATGCGCGTAAACAGGCCTACCTTTCCTTTTGAGAACGTCATATTCAGAACAGCATAATCCACAGCGCCACATCTTTCCAGACAGTCGAATATACATTTTCTGTTATTATAGAAAATTTGTCCATCCATAGCTTCACTCCACACAGTTCCTAGCTTTTCCTCCTTCAGAGAAAAAGATCGGCTTTTTTTTTCATTATCAAAATTACCAAACTTCATATTAAAAAAATTAAGGGACCATTTTATCTCCAGTAAGCAACACTTCCCTGACTCTTGCGCCAAGAGTACAGCTTTTAACATTTGACGGGTGTCTTTTTCTGTTCAATCACTAAATGGTCGTCCGTTCATTATTATATTATTATGTTGTTATATTCTAAATGTCTGGTTTCCAATTTCAATTTCCTTACCTTGCAACAATTTGTCACCTTGTTCTTTGGTCAAGAATTTATTTTCAACCATCCTACGTACATCTTCTGGGGTTAATCTTTCAAAGTTATGTTCATTTTTCATAAAGCATCCATTCTTCAAAAAGTAAACAAATCCTTTAACCGCTCCAGGAATACGCTGTATATAGACTACCGCCTTCTCTGCATAGGGTCTGATCTCATTAAATACATCTGTTACCCATGCTTTAACATCATTCCAAAAAGCAATAAGTGCTCCACCTAATAGAAGAAGAGCGAACCATCCTAAAAGTGCAAACATAATTTTAATAATATTAATTGTTAGACAATTGTTTTCTTACCTCTGCAGGAACATCTTCTGCTGCTATAGAATTAGAGCCCCTACTATCTTCCAATGATTCCAAATAAGAATCTATTTCAGATTTTACATCATTGGTACTCAAAGACTTTATTTTACCAGCACATAGTTTTACACAAAGCTTCAGCGTAATATTTTTAATATCACCTCCAGCAAGTCCCTTTGAATAACTAGCAATTTCATCGTAACCAAAATTGCTATTTCTTTTAGGTATTTCTTTTATTGACTTAAAATTCATCCTTTCAAGTATCCCGGGGTCCCCAAGATGAAACTGCCAAAGCTTTTTTAACTCTTCAGTAGTCGGAAGGGGATACTTTACATGATAAAGTATCCTTCTGAAGAACGCTTTATCAAAGTTTTTAAATAGATTTGTTGCATAGATTATTATCACATTAGAGCGATCCACTAAAGTTAACAAATGGGACTTAATTTCATTGACCGCATTTGAGTTAGAACCACTTGTCATACGTTTCCCCAAAAGACCATCAGCTTCGTCAAGGAAAATAACACTGCCATTTATCTCAGCAGTTTTGAACAGCTGAGATAAGTTTTTCTCCGTTTGTCCCCATTTACTATCTTGAAGTTCAGAATAGTCTACACGTATGATTTTCTTACCAAGAGCCATAGCTACAGCTTCTGCTGTGATGCTTTTTCCTGTTCCTGGCTCACCGTAAAGATTAATTCCAATTGAAGAATTACCTTTCAAGAAATTATTAAGCCCCCACTCTTCAATGAGTCTATCCTTGTTCTTACAGAAAGTAATTACATCAAGAATGGTTTCACGAACCTTTTCACTAAGAATTATTTGTTCTAGTTTCCACTTAGGTTCATCCTCCACGAATTTTCTTGGCTCTTGCTTCTGATCTTCACTTTTACAGAATAAAGAACCTTTGGACCGAGTAGATTCAGGAGAATCGGACGAGTTGTTTTTAAGACTTGTGAACGTTGGCATAATTGACTATTATACTTATTATGATCAAACTAAATCACTTTTGCACTTTATGCAAAGACATCGTATAGCCACACCTAATACAGCGTGTACCACTAAGAGGCCTAGCTCCTGGATAGGAAGATTCATATGTGAAATTGTAATTGTCTCTCACATAATCATGATTGGGGCATTTCAACCCCTTGATTTCTTTGATTGCATTCATATTATTTTTTTTAAAAAACAGTTTCGTTATTTACCTATGTAACTGTAATGAGAAGACTTTGCAAACGCTTCTATCACTCATTGCCATTAATTGCTTCTAATTCACTCATATTCTAACATTAGCGAACCCGATGAGCCAAAAGAGTCATCTCGTGGATGAAGACATTCGCAGCCAGGACAGTAACATAGTTGAGGATTAAATGATATTGGATATGTATAACATTCGCCAGCCTGACAATATCCACAAGGATGATCGAAATCAACTATTACATTACTCCGTATGACTTTTTCTGCTATTTTCTCACCACCTATTTTTACAGCCTTTATCAACAGTGCCGCAACCCCACTACTTTGAGTCACAACCCCACTATAGACGAGGATTTTGGCTATTTTTGCATACTTGCTCATAATTTATGATATCACTATCTATAAAATAAAAACATTTACACTACCCATCAGCAGTCCCAGCAAGGCGCCCAGCCACACAATGGCTTTGAGTTCCTTGTCCATGACCTGAAAAATGAGCTTTTCAGTTTCGTTGACGTTCATTTCGTTAATACGCTCCCGAACGATCTTGCTGATGTCGATTGAATCGAGTATCTTGGGAAGATGGTCGGTGATGATGGCGCGGTAAACGGACTCTATGGTGTTGACCGCTTGCGCCAACTGATCATCGCGTCCTTCAAGCAACTGGCTCACTGGCTTACTCAGGACATTTTCCACTTCGCCTCCAATCATATTGGATACGATCTCCTCGCCATTGTCGCGGAGCATTGTATTGATGTTTTTGGCAAGGAAATGCTCGGCTGGTTCGCGGAGCATACCCAAGAATCTGGCAACGATGTTGCCGCCAAATAGCCCAGCCGCCATTCCACCTATGCCACCCAATGTGCCACCAATGCCGGAAAGCAACTCATGTGCCCCATCGATGGTTAGCTTTTGCGCTACATGGTCAATAGCTATGTGAGCAACCTTCTCACCTACTGAAGAGTCTGCCAACTTCTCGTATGTTTGCTTCGTAATACTTTGGTTGACGTTTTCCGAGATATTGCGGATCTCTTCCTGCGAAAGGTAATGGCCAAGGAATTCTGCAAGAGTCTCGTTGTTCTTCTTCTGTGTAGCGATGAATTCCTCCGCAGCCGAGCGCACTTTGGCTATCATCTCTTCTGACAGAAGGTATCTTTCCAATACCTCTTGGTTCATCAGATTTTCACTGATAACTCCTCCGACAGCCTCGGCTATACGTCCTTTCTCCTTGGGGATGATGCCTGGAGTAAATGGTATGTGGACTCCAAAGAGATATTTCGCCTTATGGGGACGAAATAGCATTCGTATGGCGATGTCGTTGGTGATGTAACCAATAACTCCGCCCAACAAAGGTGCTATAATATATGACATTTCCATAATTGTTTATTTTAATAACAATAAGAGGATAGGCTTGGCTTTTCTATCACCATAGGAATGAAAAAATCATTTCGTTTTAGGTCTCTTATTTAGTTTTCATCTCTTTTCTGTCTCATTACACCCCAACATGTGTCACCAAACTACAGTTTCACATCGTTTCAAGACTTTCAGAAAGTCATTGGGTATATAGGCGGTGATAAATATTCCGATGCCCTCCAGTTCTATGGCGACGCGCTGCTGCCCTGCCGCTCTCACCACTTTGCCGATGATGCCTTTGAAGTCGCCCTGAGTGATTTGGACGAGGTCGCCACTCTTGTACCGGATGCGGTCCTTGGAGATCATGCCACTATGCTCGCTGGGGACGCTGGTGGCTTTGATGAAGTTGAGCATTTCGTTGTCGGGAATAACGATGGGAGGATTGAGGCCTGTGGCGTTTTCTAGGGGTTTGGTTTTGTCGGTGTAGTATTTCAGCCATTTGGAGGAGGGGGCGGGATCCTTGACGAACTGTTCGGCCATTGTGCGGCTCAACCGAGCGAAAACAATATCGGGAAGCAGAGGCTCGTGAAAGGTTCTCCGCTTCCCGTTGATGAGTTTCGTGATGTCGTGCATCGGAACGTAGGTCTCAATGTCGTTGTCTTCGAGCAAATCAACTGCCTTTTTCCAGCGTCCGTATGTCGCGCGGAGAACAAACCATTGGGGCCTATCCTTAGGTATAAAGTTCGAGGATTCCCCTTCTGAGCATCTTGCGGCGCCTGGGGCGCCTTGAGCTTCGGGGAGGGCACAGGAGGTAAGTCCTGCGCTCGAGGGATTGTCACCGCCTCGTCGGGAGTTCACATTAGGCAATGTGTCCATTTAGGTCGTGTCTTAGATCCAGGTCTGGATGACACTAACAAAAAAAGCGTGAACCGTCCGTTGTCCGATCCACACTCTGAGGCCGTGAGAAAGTGCCCTATACTGCTGAACGAACAACAGTATAGCCCACGCCGATATGATATATAGCAATTATCGCACACTTACACAAGCCGAGGATATTGTATGCCATAGTGGCAGAGCGCAATATCTGCTCATGCAAAATGTGACAACTTTGTATAATCACACCCGGGACATCTACCGTTGTCATGTTCAAGGCAGTACATTGTTTCTCGAAATTTCTCACGTTTCAGAGTGTACGTTGAACTTGACGCTTGTAAACGCCTTTTATGTCTGGACTGCTTAGACAAAGCTGGCTGAGGCACGGTTCGACATGCTCCTGCTATTGGGGCTTCCCTACTCTCGGGCATCACAGCTTTTCCCACCCTAGGCCCACTTCGTATAGTGTTCACCCTCGGGATGACTCGCTACACTTTGTACGGCGTAGGCTGCCGACTCTATCATAATGGAAAGAACTCGTCTCACGGCATGATCGTGGTCTGGCTTTTACAGTCCGACACAAATTTACAACTATTTTATGAATCAAAGAAAAGTTTCTTAAAATATTTTCATTTTCAACCCCCAAATTTGCGTTTTCAACCCCTAAATTAACATTTAGAGGGTAGGAGCGTTCCCCAAAACGGAGCAACAAGTGTAGTTTGCGATGATTCACTACAACCTGCTGACATGGGAAAACAAGAGCAACAAACTACGCTTCCTCCAAACGGCCTGCCGATAAGGGAAAACTACTAAAACAACAAGTACTAAACTATCCCACTTTTTCTGGATAAAGATGATATAATATCACCACTCTTCTCCTCTATTATAATGAACAACGAAAACGAAGAGACAATGAACGAGAATTATGAACAGAAGATACTGGCTGATGTGAACGCGATCTTCACATTGATGGGTAAGCGAGTAGATGAGAGTCAGATGAAGCTACTGCATGAAGCCTACGACTTTGCTGCTTTTGCGCATAAGGGCCAATTGCGCAAGTCGGGTAAGCCTTATATCAGTCATCCTGTTGCTGTGGCACGCATCCTGGCAGAAGAGTTGGAATTGGGTGCAAACCCTATTATGGCAGCATTTCTGCACGATATTGTGGAAGATTGTCCATACAGCATAGACGAGATTCGCGATCGCTTCGGCGACGACGTGGCTTTCCTCGTCGGTGTTGTGACTAAGCAGAAGAAGGAGAAATATGAGCAGTCGAAGCAAGTGGACAACTTCCGCCAGATGCTCTCGTCCGTACAGTTTGACGTGCGTGCCATCCTATTGAAATTGGCCGACCGTCTTCATAACATGCGCACGCTCAGCAGCATGCGCCCTGACAAGCAGATGAAGATCGCCTCGGAGACTGATTATTTCTATGCGCCTCTTGCCAATCGCCTTGGCTTGTACGACGTGAAGACAGAACTTGAAAATCTGTCGTTCCGCTACCGCTGTCCGCGTGAATACGAACAAATTGATAAGCAACTGGCAGAGCTTCAGCAGTCAGAGAAGTCGGATGTGGATGCCTTTATCGCCAAGGCGAAGGAGGTACTTGAAGCCAATGGCATTGACGCACGCATCGAGTTGCGTATGCGCTCGTCTTACAGCATCTGGCGCAAGATGCAGTCCGTAGGCTGCGATTTTGAGCACATGGATAGCAAACACTATCTGCGTATCATCTACAAGGCAGATGGCTTGCAGGAGGAGAAGAAGCAGAGTCTCCACATCTATGCCGTGCTGTCCGACAGCTTCAAGGAGCGTCCTTGCTCGGTGGTCAACTATATCAACGCCCCAAAGGAGAACGGCTACCAGAGTTTCCACGTGAAGTTTCTCAATCCCAAGGGACAATGGGAGGAGGTGCATATCTCATCTGAGCGCATGATACGCAACAACCGCCTTGGCTGTACGGCGGAACGCACGGAGGGAAATCTGAAAACATGGCTGGAGAAATTCAAGGCTGTGCTCAAGGATATAGCCTACCACACCAACGAAATGGATTATATGGATGGTGTCACCGCATCGTTCTATCATGACAACATCATGACCTTCACACCCAAAGGCAAGTGTATCATACTACCCAAGCATGCCACGGCACTCGACTTTGCCTTTGAAATTCATACGGAAGTGGGGCTTCATGCCGTGTATGCGCGTATCAATGGTAAACTATCATCGGTGAAGACCGTGCTCCATCGTGGCGATTGTGTGGAGATAGGCACTTCTGACAATACCACACCGGAAGCAGACTGGCAAAACCATGTGCTGACCTATAAGGCAAAACGCAGTTTGGGCAGTTTCTTTAAAGACCGCCCCAAGATGGAGTACAAGCGTTGCACTTGCTGCCATCCGTTGCCAGGAGACGAAGTCATTGGTTTCAAGAACGCTGGAGGACAGATTACACTCCACAAGCGCAACTGCCTCACCGCTATCCGTCAGGCTTCCAAGCAGGGCGACACCATTGTGGAAGTGGACTTCAAAGAGAACGAGCAGTTCCTTTTCCCTGTCCGTATCTGCATCCGTGGCATCGACTGCCATCATCTGCTCAGCGATGTGGTGGCTTGCATTACAGAGCAACAAAACCTCTCCATCTCAAGACTCCAAATAGAAACAAAAGACCGCATCGTGGAAGCCATGGTGGATTTTGAGGTACACTCTTCTAACGAACTACAGCAAGCCATTGACTATATCCGCAGGATTAAGAATGTGGATGAGGTGGCGAGAGTAGATATAGAATAACAAAAAACGAACAACATGAAAACTACTTCGATATTCAATTTGGCACTCTTTCTTCTGGTCATTCTTTCCACATTTGCCTGCAAAGGCCACAAAAGCGGAGAGAACAATCAGACGATTGACACGGTAATGGTTGCCAAAGACTACACTCAGTTCGTCCTGAAACACCTGGACGTTGACAAGAAAAAAGTGATGGCATACGTCACCTGTCCAGAACAAACCATCGACTCGTTGCTGGCTATTGCTGATACAGCGTACAGCAAAACCGGCTACAATAGTTTGGAAGCCCTGGGCATGAACAATGAAAATTTTAACAAGTGGATTACAGAAGACTACAAAGACACCATTTCTATCGTCGTAGCCCTATTTGACTCATACGCGAATATGGTCAATTCGGGCATGGATGAAGCCTGTGCATCCTTTGCCTGGCATGAGGTGGCACGACAGCAGATGAAGCACTTCTATGAAGATAAAGGTGGAGAATGGCAAGAACCTGACTGTTACGAAAAACTGTTTCGAGTGACTGACGGAGTCATGGGGACATACTGTTGTGGCACCCAAGCAGACATGAATATGGCAGCATGGCGTACCGTCATGCCAATTGACTATCGCCTGATAGAAGCATACAAACAACTGGCGGATCTGTGTAATGACGGATCAATAGTCAAGCTCATACATGATGATTATATGCACACGCTTATCACCTATCGGAAGCATCGTGAGGGTATTGACGAGGGGTACTCTGACCTGTCTCGTGAGCAAGCTACACTGTTTAAATGGTTGCTAAGAAGCAAAATCGATAATATCAATCTGCTCATCAAGAACTATAAGAGAGGAAAGATAGACAACAATGCTGTCAAGAAGAACTTGCAGGAACATCTGTGTTTTGCAAACAAAATACTGGTAAAACTGACCAAAGATTTTCTTGATCGAGAAAGAAATGAATTTCGATAACTTAAGAGCTGGTTCTGTGCGTTTAGACCGAAATAGTAAAAATATTTCCCAGGCATTTTATCACGTTTACTTACCAACAAAGCTCATTTTAGAACATGTTTCATAACAACAGGCTACGGATGGAAGCAAGGGGTTCTTGTAGCCCAAACTGCGGGAAGATCGTGAGAAAAGGCTATAATGGACGTTTTTTCACTGACACAGGCTTTGCTAAATGAATACGGAGAAAAAGTTAATGGGTCGTTAATTCATGCTAATCGACTTGCATTCGGCAGGACGCGGGGTTATCTTTGTATAGCTGCTGCGCCTTGGCGATTGATGCATCAGCCATCATTGTATGAAAGCCAGAGCGCAACAAGCAGACAGATTGTAAAATATAATTCAAATACATAACAATGGAAAAGTTAAACTTCTTGCCTAGAGCATCTGTCAGGAGTCGCATCCTATCGTTCTCGTATCGATCCCGTATTGATCCCGTATTGATTCCGTATCAATCCCGTATTGTTCTCGTATCGTCCTCCTATCGTTCTCCTATCGTTCTCGCTTACAGAAGCGGAAACAATACGGAAACGATACGTAAACGATATTTGTTCGATGGGAAGATGATACGAGGTTGATACGTAGCTGATACGTGGAGAAAGGCTGCCACCACGAGTCTGCCACTTTGTCACCCTGTCAGTTTGGCGAGACCGTTTTGGCGCATTGGCACGCTTTTCGCAAAGATAAGGGTGAGGCCCGCAAGGCAAGTGCCGAGGGGTCTCGCAGAAAAGTCAAAAACAAAAACGATTAAAAATATTACGATCATGACAATTAAACCGTTAGCAGACAGAGTGCTGGTTCTTCCGGCACCGGCAGAGGAGAAAGTGGGTGGAATCATTATTCCCGACACCGCCAAAGAGAAACCGCAGCGCGGCAAGGTGATTGCCGTCGGCGAGGGTACGAAGGACGAGAAGATGATCCTGAAGGCCGACGACGTGGTGCTTTATGGCAAGTATGCTGGCACGGAGATTGAGAACGAGGGCACGAAGTACCTCATGATGCGCCAGAGCGATGTGCTCGCCATCGTCACCGAGTAAAGAGGTGGTGAGGGACGCAACGAGTTGTAAAATTGTATTTATCAAATAAAAACAGAAGAAACGATCATGGCAAAAGATATTAAATTCAATACAGAAGCACGCAATCTGCTCAAGAGCGGTGTGGACCAGTTGGCCAACGCCGTCAAGGTGACACTCGGCCCGAAGGGTCGCAACGTGGTGATTGGCAGAAAGTTTGGCGCACCGCAGATCACCAAGGACGGTGTGAGCGTGGCCAAGGAGGTAGAGCTGGAGGACAGCCTGGAGAACGCAGGCGCACAGCTTGCCAAGAGCGTGGCCAGCAAGACGGGCGACGACGCAGGTGATGGTACGACCACGGCTACGATTCTCGCCCAGGCCATCGTCAACGAGGGTCTGAAGAACGTTGCTGCTGGTGCCAACCCGATGGACTTGAAGCGTGGTATCGACAAGGCCGTCAACGCGGTAGTGGACTACATCAAGGACAACGCCGAGGTGGTGGGCGACAACTACGACAAGATCGAGCAGGTCGCTACGGTGAGTGCCAACAACGACCCGGAGATCGGTAAGCTGCTGGCTGACGCCATGCGCCAGGTGAGCAAGGACGGTGTGATCACCATCGAGGAGAGCAAGACCCGCGATACCAACATCGGTGTGGTAGAGGGTATGCAGTTTGACCGCGGCTACCTGTCTGGCTATTTCGTGACCGATACGGACAAGATGGAGTGTGTGATGGAGAATCCGTACATCCTCATCTACGACAAGAAGATCAGCAACATCAAGGACTTCCTGCCCATCCTGCAGCCTGCTGCCGAGAGTGGCCGTCCGCTGCTGGTGATCGCCGAGGATGTCGATTCTGAGGCTCTCACCACGCTGGTTGTCAACCGTCTGCGTGCTGGCTTGAAGATCTGCGCCGTCAAGGCTCCGGGCTTCGGCGACCGCCGCAAGGCCATGCTGGAGGATATCGCCGTGCTGACTGGTGGTGTGGTGATCAGCGAGGACAAGGGTCTGACGCTCGACAAGGCCACGCTCGAGGAACTGGGTACGGCCAAGAAGGTGACGGTCTCCAAGGACAACACCACCATCGTCGATGGTGCTGGCACGAAGGAGAACATCAAGGAGCGCGTGGCTCAGCTCAAGAACGAGATTGCCAACACGAAGAGCTCTTACGACAAGGAGAAGCTGCAGGAGCGCCTGGCTAAGTTGGCTGGCGGTGTGGCCGTGCTCTATGTCGGTGCCAACTCCGAGGTGGAGATGAAGGAGAAGAAGGACCGCGTCGATGACGCACTCTGCGCAACGCGTGCCGCTGCCGAGGAGGGTGTCGTCGTGGGTGGTGGTACTACCTACATCCGCGCTCAGAAGGTGCTCGCCGACCTCAAGGGTGAGAATGCCGACGAGCAGACGGGTATCAACATCGTCTGCCGTGCGATCGAGGAGCCGCTGCGCCAGATTGTCGCCAACGCTGGTGGCGAGGGTGCCGTGGTAGTCGATAAGGTCCGTGAGGGCGAGGGCGACTACGGTTACAATGCCCGCAAGGACATCTACGAGGATCTCCGCGCAGCTGGTGTCATCGACCCGGCCAAGGTGGCTCGCGTAGCCCTGGAGAACGCAGCATCCATCGCTGGTATGTTCCTCACCACGGAGTGCCTCATCGTCGATAAGCCCGAGAAGGAGCCGATGATGCCCGCAGCACAGCCGGGTATGGGTGGCATGATGTAATTCTGCGACATAAAACCCCAAATATATTTGAAAAGTGGAGGTAGTCCCCGTGGTGGGAATGCCTCCACTTTTTGTTTTCCCATGGCCTGACTGCGGAGAAAATCGACAAAGGCAAGGAAAAACCACAAGAAAACAAAAGATTCTTTCCGTTTACAACCTTTATTAGAAAAAATATGATTACTTTTGCAGCAGAGGAGCGGACGGATCGTACTCGGCGCCCCCCATCCGCCTACCCCACTAATGAACCTTCCAAGACAGAAACCTATAAAAGACAGAATAATGATGAAACAAACGATGCACAAATCCACGACTTCCGCAATATGGCTTGCGGCTGTGGCGGTCATAGCCCTCGTGGCAAAGCCGACAAGCGCCTGGGCACAAAATCCCAAGACCTTCACGGAGTATGTCAACGAGATCATCGAGACGCAGCAGGAGCAGGATGAGCCCGAGGGAGAACGCGTATTCTTCACGCCTTACCTCACGAATGACACCCACTACATGGTGATCTCCGACATCAGTACCAACACGCTGTACAACGTCTGCGAGGGCGCATTCTGCGTCATGGACAACAACCTCCTCACGGTGTGGTCGGTAGATGGAGCGTATCTGTTTGGTCCGAACTGGAAGCCCCTCGGACTGTACGACACCCACCCGATGTGCTTTGACAACGGAGCCTTGCTGGTGAAGTCGGCAAAGAAAAACAGTCTCGGCAAGGAGTACTACTCCATCCTCTACAAGAACGGAGCGGTGCGCAACCTCGACCCGTCATGGGAGCCCCAGTCGGGGTTTGTCGATGGGCTGGCTGCCGTGACCAAGAAGCAGGGCTACACCGAGATGGGCAATTTCTTCATCAACACGCGGGGTGAGAAGATGCCTTCGCCCAGCAACCTCTATTTCGGCTATGACGGCGAAAAGACGCGAGCCCTGAGATGTGGACTGCGCGCCTTTGAGACGAAGGACCACAAGTGGGGCTACATGGACGAGAAGTGTCAGGTGGTGCTGCAGCCGCAATGGGACAAGGTGCGCGACTTCAGCGAGGGCTATGCCTGGACGTTCAAGAGAAACACCAGCGACGGCACCCACACCGCCACCCTCATCGACAAGACGGGCAAGGTGGTGCAGACGGTACCGAGCTTCTCTGCTATGACGTCGCTCAGCAGGACGTATATGATCGGTGATGTTTGCGACGGCAAGTACTACCTCTACTCCAACGAGTCGGAACCGACGACGACCTACTACGACCTCAAGGGCAACGCACTGGCGATCTCCCACGGCGGAACCTCCTTCTACGAAGGCCATGCCCTGGTGCGCGGCGTCAAAGACACCTGGGATCGCATCTTGCTCGTCGATGACGACTTCACGGTGATGGACAGCTACCCCACCTACGCCAGTGGCGGACACGATATCTATGCCGACGAACTGTGGGTGACGAAACCCTTCGAGCCTTTCGGTCTCCATACCATCCATTCGGGATCGGTCGTGATAGACAGCAGGGGACGACTGGTACTCAAAGAGATGAGTTCGCCATGGAGTCCCGACTACATCAGAGGATTCAGCCAGCCGAGCAAGGATGGCTATATCGTGGCAAACAACATCTATGTCGGCGACAAGCGATACCTGGCGCTGATCAAATATACAGGTGAGATCGCCTGGCTTTTTTCAGCAGAAACTTTCTCCGCCAAGGACTTGACAGGATTCATCAAGGCTCCCGACTTCAACGACACGACGATAATAGTAAAAGATCCGCCTATCACCGATAAGCCCAAGGGGCCCACGCAGGTGACAGACGCGACCTACAAGGTGAACATCGTCTGCAGTCCGAAAGAAGGAGGCACGGCCAGCGTTGTGGGCAAGTCGCCCATCAAGTATGGTGACAAGGTCTCCATCAAACCGGCTGCCAACGAGGGATGGGTGGCATCGTGCATCAACGTGGAAAAACAGGAGGTGGGCGAAGATCCGTTTATGGTCACGGACGACGTGACGGCCACCGTGTATTTCCTCCAGCGTCCCGTCTTTGAACCGATCGACCGGACTAACACCTACGAGGGCAAAGTGAAGATCATGGAACTGGACGACGCGCCGGTCTATGTGACGCTCTATGCCACGATGAGCAAGGACAAGGACATCAGTTGCCCGTTTGGCGACAAGACCTACGGCTACCTCACCTTGATGCTGGACCCGAAAATGAGATACAACGGCAAGGGAGTGTCGGTAAACGGCTTCTTCCCGCCGATGAAGATCATCGGTTTCCAGCATGAGGGCGGCAAGCAATACCTCGTGGCCGATGGCGGTTCCGTCATGTACCACGACCTGCGCATCACGACAAACGACCTGCTGGCCAACCTGTGGTTCAACCTACTGGTGAGAATGGACGGCTTTGAGTCGGGAAGCATCGTCCCGCGCCGCTACCGCATCGAGATGACCAACGTCAATGAGAAGACGGGCGAATGTACGCTGGGCAACCTGGAGGTATTCTCCCGCAGCAAGGGATGGGTGCCGGGACAGGATCCATCGATTGCCAGACACACCGCCAGCAAATTCCCCTCGCTCAGCGGTGGCGCCCACGACCTGGGCATTGCAGCTGACTACTTCAAGGGATGCACGCTGAAACTGGCCAAGAAGCGCGACGACGTGCTCTGGTATCCGCCGCTCGAATGGGCAAAGAGCCAGACCGAATATGACAAGAAGATAGAGAAGATGAAGGACACCTACCTCCACTTCATCACCGATTGCGAAGCGCTGTTCGGCCTATAACATCCTACTCATCTTTTACGCAAGAACAAGAAAAGAATGAAACTCATCACCACCAGCGACTGGCACATCGGCAACCTCTTTCATGGCAGCGACCGATTGCCCGAACATCGCCACTTTCTGCAATGGCTGCTCTCGCAACTGCGAGCGCAGCAGCCCGACGCCCTCCTTGTGGCGGGCGACGTCTTTGACAATGGCAACCCATCGGCAGCGGCACAGTCGGCCTACTACGAGTTTCTGGACGAGGCCACGCAGGCTTGTCCAGACCTCCACATCATCATCACTGCCGGCAACCACGACTCGGCCAGCAGGCTGGAGGCTCCCCGTGCGCTGCTGACCCGACAGAGGGTGGAGGTGAGGGGCCATGTGCACCGCACCTGGCAGCAACAGGAGGAGGGAGGACGATGGGTGATCGACTATGAGGACCTGATGATACCGCTCACGGGGCGGACGGGCGACCGGGTGGTGGTGCTCGCCGTGCCCTTCCTCCGAAGCGACGTCGTGCAGAACAGTTGTTACTCGCAGGGCGTCACGGACCTCTTGCGCCAACTGACGGACCGCGCGAGGGAGTTGTATCCTGACACGCCGATCGTCATGATGGCTCACATGTATGCCAAGGGGGCCGACATCGCCGAGCGGGACGCCAGCGAGCGCATCATCATCGGCGGACAGGAGGAGGTGGAGATGGGGGACTGGGAGAACCACCCCGACTACCTGACCTGTGGTCACATCCACAAGCGGCAGCATATCTGGAACACCCGCTGGGCACGCTACACGGGGAGCGTCCTGCCCATGTCCTTTGCCGAGAAGGACTACCGCCACGGGGTCGATCTGGTCACGACAGAGGCGGACGGCAGGTGGCGAGTGGACTTCCTGGAGTATGAGCCCCAACACCCGCTGCGCATCCTGCCGGAGACAGACGAGGCGATGTCGCCAAAGAAACTGCAGAAGATCATCAAGACAACACTGCCCGACAGGGTGGATGGGCTGCTGGGCGACGACTTTGTCTATCTTGTGCTCAAGGTGAAGACGGAGAAGGCAAGCAACGACGAGATCAAGGCGCTCCACGCGCTCGTAGAGACGAAGAACGCCGTGCTCTGCAAGACGCAGCGGGTCATCGACGACATCGACCTGACCACCATGACGGGGCAGGAGGAGATACACAGCATCGACGACATCCTCAACCGCGACCCGCTGGAGACGCTGAAGGAGACGTTCGCCATCAAGCACAACGCCGAGATGACGGCACACCAGGAGCAGATGCTCCGCCATCTGATAGAAACCATCCATACAGATCAGGAGAAAGCATGAAGTTTATCAAGTTAGAGATACTCAACCTGGCTTCCCTCGACCGGGAGGAGGGAGAGACGATCCATTTCACCTCGGGAGCCCTGGGCGAGAGCAATATCTTCAGTATTGTGGGGCCCACGGGCAGTGGCAAATCAACGATTCTCGACGCCATTTGCCTGGCGCTCTACAACCGGGCGCCTCGCTATCCGCGCAAGAAGGGCGACCGCAACCAGAACATCGAGATCTATGGAACGCCGGAGGAGGGGGAGCGCAACCGACTGGCGCCTACCGACTCGCGCAACATCCTGACGCGAGGACGGAAGGAGGGCTACAGCAAACTGACGTTCCGGGCCAACAACGGCCTGGTATATCGGGCCGAGTGGTATGTGCGGTTTCAACGAGTGAAATACGAGAACGTGAGAACGGCGCTCTATCTGCTGGGCAGCAAGGAAGGACGGCCCACGGAGGAGGAGGCCGACTGGAATACGCTCCCTGTGCTTATCGGCCTCGACTACGACCAGTTTCTGCGCACGGTTCTCATAGCGCAGGGATCGTTTGCCAACTTCCTCACGGCCAAGGAGAACGAGCGCTACGAACTGCTGGAGAAGCTCATCGGCTGTGAGGAGCAGTATGCCCTGATCGCTGCGGGCATCAAGCAGCAGCGGGACCTCGCCCAGCAGGCTTACCAAGCGGTGACGGCGGATTTCGCTGCCTTCGAGAAAGACCTCATCGGCAGTGAGGAGGAACTCCAGCTACTCGCCGACCGCATCAAGCAACTGGAAGAGGAGGACCGGAAAGCGAAGGCCGAACTGAGTGCTGTGACGGAGGCTTTGGCTTGGTATGTGGCCGACGATCAGCAGCGACGAAACATCGCGCGCTACGAGGAGGCGTTTCTTGGTGCGCGCCAACGCCTTGACGCCATCAAGGGGGATGTGGAGCGGCTTCGATTGCACGACGCTACACTGCCGGCCGTGGATCTCTACAAGGCGATGCGCACGGCGGAGCGCAACAGGGCCAGAATGGGCACCGAACTCGAAAGGATCACCAAGCAGCGGACCGAGAAGGAACAGCTGCTGGAGGCAGAGAACCGCAGGCTGACTGAGTTGACGCAGGTGGCTGCCGGTGCTGGAAAGGAAGTGGAACAGATGAAACCGCACATCGACCGAGCCCGCATTATCAAGGGCGAACTGGCGGCCGCTTCTCTGAGCGTCAAGGAGAAGCAGGAGGCGCAGGCTGTGGCGGAGAAGGCGATCCAAAAGGCGGACCAGCAGGTGGCGGACAATGCTGCTGCCATCGTCAAGGCGGAACGGAAACAGAAAAAGGCGGAGGAGTCGCTGACCGTGCTGCGAAAGGAGGTAGAGGCCCGAAGCGGACAACTGGCAGCGGCGGTCGAGACGGCGACAGCAGCCTATGAGAAAGAGCGGGGAAAGGCCGACGGCATGGACGCGTTGGCGCTGCAGGAGGCCAAGAGCAAGGCGGAGCATCGACAGCACAACTTGAAGGAAGCCATCCGCATCCGACGGGCGATGACGACCAATCAGCAGGCGCTGGACAAGGGGGCAGAGACCATCGCTACGCTGAGCGATCGCAACAAGGCCATCGAGGTGTCGATCGCGCAACTGACCATCGAGAAGCTGAGCGAGGAGTTGGAGACGCTTCGCAAGACACATACGCTGATGACCAGCGACCATTGGGAGGCGCACCGTGCCGGACTGGAGGAGGGTGCGGCCTGTCCGCTCTGTGGTTCGACGCACCATCCCTACCACGACCAGCAGGTCTTCGCCTCGGTGGTAAGCGAGTTTACGCACTTGATCGAGGACAAGCAGCACACGCTCGAGACGCAAAGGACGGAGAAGGAGAAACTGAACCGGGAGAAGGGCCTGAACGAGGGCAGACTGAAGAGTCTGACGGAGAACGCACGCCTGCTGACCGACGAGCAAGGACGGTTGGCCCAGGAGTGGGCTGACCTGACAACGCAAGCGACAGACGACTGGAGCGAGGACGTCGAGGTGCTTCTTTCGATGCAGGACGGCGTGGCGGAAGCGGTGGCAAACGCCTCGAAGGCCTTGGCGGACTACAACACACTGGTCAAGGAGATTGACCGGTTGCGCCAGGCGAAGGATCAGGCGACGGAGGCACAGGGAAAATATCAGCAGCAGGCTGACCAGCAGGTGAAAAAAGCCGAGAACCTGTGTGCCGAGGCGCAGGCCTCGCTACTGACAGAGCGGGGCAAGACCGACAACCTCGTCAAGCAGCAGGAGGAGAAGCGTCAAGCGCTCCAGCAGGCTACTGCGGCCTGGGAGAAGGCCGTGGCAGAGGTGCGAGAGAAGGAGGCGGCTATCAAGGCGGAGATTGGGGAGATGGACCCGAACGCCTTGGAGCAGCGACTGACCAAAGCAAAGGCGGAGGCCGACGAGGCTGTAGTGAAGCAGGGCGAGGTCATCGGCAAGATAAGGGAAGCCATCACGGGCTTAGCGGGCAGGATGGAGACCATGGCGAAGGAGATGGACAACGAGCAGAAGCAGCATGACCACGCTCGGCAGCAGTTGGCAGACTGGATCGCGGCATACAACGAAGACTGTAGCCACCCCACCCTGCTCTCCCCCGACGACATCGGCCGGCTCTATGCTGCCACCGATCCCTGGGAGGAGATACGCGAGCGGCTACAGCGGTTGACGGAGAACCTCACCAAGGCGGAGACGACGCTGCAGAACGAACGGCGCACGAACATCGAGCACCAGCAGAAGCGGCCCGACCGCGACAAGGAGGTGCTCCTGGCCCGCAAGGCCGAACTGGAGGGATTGTCGTCCACCGAACTGACGGACGCGAAGGCGCGGATGCAGCGCCACGAGACGGCCAAGCAGCAGATGGGAGCGCTCTTCGAGAAAAGACAGGAAGCAGAGCAACGGAAGGTGGAATGGGAGCAGATTGCCGACGCCATCGGAAGCGAGGGCAGGACGCTCCGCAAGATTGCACAGTGCTATACGCTCCGTTTCCTCATCGAGCACGCCAACGTGGAGATACGGAAGTTTAACTCGCGCTACGAACTGATGCAGGTGAAAAACTCGCTGGGCATCCGCGTCATAGACCATGACCGTGCGGATGACGTCCGCGACACCACCTCGCTGTCGGGTGGCGAGACCTTCATCGTCTCGCTCGGACTGGCCCTCGGGCTATCGGCCCTGTCGTCGCGCAACCTGTCTTTCGAGAATCTCTTCATCGACGAGGGTTTCGGCACGCTCGACCCCGACACGCTCTCCACGGTCATCGACGCGCTGGCAATGCTCCAGTCGTCGCAGGGCAAGAAGGTGGGCGTCATCAGCCATACCGACACCATGTCGGAGCGCATCACCACCCAGATACGCATCGTCAAGAACGGCAACACGGGAAGCAGCCACATCGAGATCTACCCACAATAATTCATCAAATCATCAAAACCACTCATCTACTGAACAATCCTCTATGAGCAGGGAATTAGCTTTCACGATACTGACCGCAGCCGGACTTTGTCTCTACGGCTGCCAAAACAACCGGAGCACGGAGGAATCGGCACCGGAAGAACCCAAGGTGGTTTTCCCGGCCGACACGGCTTCGGCCTATGTGGCGCCAGCATCCAAGACCGACTCCCTGAAGACACTGAAGGGCAAGATGGACGAGGACTTCAACGTGCTCAAGGAGATGGAGAACAATGCGCCGGAATACTACGAGCGCCTGCAGCGCCAGATGTGTCATGGCTTCATCGTGATCGACAAAAGCAGGATGAAACTGATTCTCTACGACAAGGAGGGAGGCGTGGTGCGGCGCTTTGCCATGGGCTGCTCCAGGAAGTTTGGCACCAAGCACAAGAAAGGGGACAACCGCACGCCCGAAGGATTCTTCACCGTGGAGAATGTATATAACAGTACCGACTGGCTCTACACCGACGACGAGGGGAAGACTTCGAAGAAGAAAGGAATGTTCGGACCGTGGTTTATCCGACTGCGCGTGCCGGGGACGTCGCAGATTGGCATTCACGGCACCTGTGCGCCCTGGTCGGTGGGAGGGCGCGTCAGCCATGGCTGTATTAGGTTGACCAACGACGACATCACCACACTCAAAGATCTGGTGACGCCGGGCATGCCCGTCATCATCATACCAGGGAAGAGGGACCGGGAGCAAAACTATGCCGAACGGGTGGTGATACCTTATTTCTCCACCATCCGCTACACCGAACAAGAATCTGTCGTCCTGCCTGATCCGGAACCAGACCCACAGGCTGCCGACACGATGGACAGCGACTCAGTGGATGTCTACGAGGAAACGAACGAGGACGGTCCTGACTCCACCTGGTCGTAATGGCAGCGACCCGGCGGAAGCAGGACCAGGGAAGAAATAGAGGAGGCTCCGACCACCAAAATCCATGATTTTTTTGGTGGTACGGCGCGAAACCACTACCTTTGCAGACATGAAAATAAAAATCAACTGGAAGCAATTCGCCGCTTTCTTCATCGTCATCGGCTGCACCTATTATATCACGCGCAACTTCTTCATGACGGCGGGCATCTTGATGCTGCTCCTCCTCATCGACGGCTTGCTCCTCGACTACGACCATCGGAGACGGGGACGCAAACAGGCGGAGGAGATCATGAAGGGACTGAAGGACGAGGAGACGGACGAAGAGAAGCAATAATCCACCGAATCATGGAACAACTCATCAGACTTTATGAGCAATGGGCGGGCGGCAAGCCTGCCACGATAGAGAAGGTGAAGGGTGCGGGGAGCAACCGCATCTACTACCGACTGACGGACGAGGCGCACCACTCGGTCATCGGAGTGGTCGGCACGAGCCGCGAGGAGAACCATGCCTTCATCTGCCTGGCAAAGCATTTCGGCCAGCGACAGTTACCCGTGCCGGAGATACTGGCCGCAAGCGACGACGAGATGCACTACCTGCAGACCGACCTGGGCCACGTCTCGCTCTTCGACGCCATACAGGGCGGACGGGAGGCGGGCGGACGCTACAACCTCAAGGAGGTGGACCTGCTGAGACGAACGATACGCGAGCTGCCCAACATACAGATCAGGGGGGCGCGGGGACTGGACTTCTCCCAATGTTATCCGCAACCGGAGTTTGACCAGGACAGCGTGCTCTTCGACTTGAACTACTTCAAGTACTGTTTCCTCAAGGCTACGGAGATCGACTTCCACGAGATGAAACTGGAGGCCAACTTCCGGATGTTTGCCAAAGACCTGACGGCAGAGCCGATGGAGGCTTTTCTCTACCGCGACTTCCAGGCACGCAACGTGATGCTCGACGACGAGGGCAATCCCTTCTTCATCGACTTCCAAGGGGGCAGAAAGGGACCTTTCTACTACGACTTGGCCTCGTTTCTATGGCAGGCGAGCGCGAAGTATTCCTTCAAACTGCGCCGCGAACTGATCTTCGAATACTACCAAAGTCTCAAGCAATACACCGAGGTGCCTTCCTCGCGCCACTTTGCCCACCGGTTGGCGCTCTTCGTGCTCTTCCGCACGCTGCAGGTGCTGGGGGCGTATGGTTTCCGGGGCTACTTCGAGCACAAGCGCCACTTCATCGACTCCATACCGGGGGCTATCCAGAACCTGCGCGACTTGCTCGCCCTCGACCGTAGCACCTTCCCCTATCCCTACCTGATGTCGGTCCTGCAGCGCCTGGTGGAACTGCCACAGTTTACGCGCATCGAGGAACCAGCGAAGAATCGGGCCGATGGCTTCCGCACCACAGCGGACGACGTTTTCAAGGCCAATCCGCTGGATGGACCAGCCACCTTCTCGAAATATGACGGCAAAGGACCGCTGGTGGTCCGTGTATATAGCTTCTCCTACCGCAACGGCATTCCCGAGGACGAGTCGGGCAACGGCGGAGGCTATGTCTTCGACTGCCGAAGCACGCACAACCCGGGACGCTATGAGCCGTACAAGAAACTGACGGGACTGGACGAGCCGGTGATCCGATTTCTGGAGGACGACGGCGAGATCCTCGACTTCCTCAAGCCGGTCTATCAACTGGCCGACCATCATGTGGAGCGATATATGCAGCGGGGCTTCACTTCCCTGATGTTCTGCTTCGGATGCACGGGCGGACAGCACCGCAGCGTCTATAGTGCGCAGCACCTGGCGGAGCATATCCACGAGAAGTATGGCATCGAGGTGCGGGTGACGCATCGCGAACAGCACATACAACGCGTGATGGAGGCAAAGGACACAGCGAAGGGGGCGGAATAAGGGACTTCTCCTGACTACCCGTCCTCGATTTTCTCTCACAACGACAAGGCTACATGACAAAACAGGCAATGATATTCGCGGCAGGGCTGGGCACCCGCCTGAAGCCGCTCACCGACCGAATGCCCAAGGCACTGGTGCCCGTGGCGGGGGAACCGCTGCTGGCTCACGTCATCAGAAAACTGAAGGCGGAGGGCTTTACCCGCATCGTGGTCAATGTGCACCACTTCGCCGACCAGATCATCGACTATCTCCACACCCACGACTTCGGGGTGGAGATACATATCTCTGACGAGACCTCCAAACTCCTCGACACGGGTGGCGGCATTCGTCATGCTGCCCATTGGTTTGAGACCGACAGCCCAGTGCTGATCCACAACGTCGATATCTTGAGCAACGCCAATCTCTCCCGACTCTACGACAGTGCGGTGGCAGACGCAGCCTTGCTGGTCAGCGACCGCGTCACCAAGCGCTACTTGCTTTTCGGCGAGGGGAAGCGCCTCGTGGGATGGACCAATGTGGAGACAGGGGAGGTACGGTCGCCCCATGCAGACCTGTGTGTGACCGACTGCCAGCGATGGGCCTTCAGCGGCATCCATGTCGTGTCGCCTCGTCTCCTCGAAGCCATGCGTCCCTATCCCGACCGCTTTCCGATCATGGACTTCTATCTGCAAAACTGCGACCGGCTTGATATCCGAGGCCAGCTTGCCGACGACCTCCAGCTCCTCGATGTCGGAAAACTCGACACCCTGGACCGCGCCGAATCGTTTGTCAAGACGCTGGCGACACGCTGATAGGCCAAGGATAGCCTCACACATTTCCCTGTGCGACATTAGGACATCCGCCTGTCTTCAGCAGTGCTTCCCCACCCCTTCCCCACCCTTTTGCCAACAAAAGTGGGGCAGAGCAAAAAAAACAGGCCGCAAAATTTGGTAGTCTCGCATAAATCCACTACCTTTGCACCCGCATTTACCAAACGGTACTTGCCAACACGCTTCCAACCCCTAGGAGAGATGGTAGAGTGGTCGATTACACCGGTCTTGAAAACCGGCGTACCGAGAGGTACCGGGGGTTCGAATCCCTCTCTCTCCGCCAAAATCAGCGTAACGAGTTGTAAAACAACAAGTTGCGCTGATTTTTCGTTTAAGGGTGCGCCAAATCTGCGCCAGAATTTTTCAGATAATTGAACAAACGTCTTTAATCCACCGATGTAACTATTCAGCAATAACACCCCTTTGAGTTTTTGTCAATAATCCTAATACAA
>ERZ779851.541-NODE-541-length-37672-cov-5.542494_pt1 | contig 37672 bp, 25 predicted proteins | sample MGYA00511094_ERZ779851 | MGnify/ENA primary metagenome ERZ779851 (study PRJEB29588, sample SAMEA2155512) | human gut metagenome | biome: human gut; feature: human-associated habitat; material: faeces | place: Denmark | collected 2008/2010 ...
TTTGTGCCTCAGACGCACTATGAAATGCAAATCAACCGGGATTTTACGTTGAGCCATCCGTATTCTAAGTAGCGGGGGAAGGACTCGAACCTCCGGCCTCCGGGTTATGAGCCCGACGAGCTACCAACTGCTCTACCCCGCGGTGTTATTGGATTACAAAGGTAAGCATTATTTTTTATATTGCAAACTTTTGCTGACCTTTTTTCCGATAATTTTCAATTTTCACCTTACGTGACCGGCAGCGACCATGAATTCACGAGGCTTTCACGACCATACTCCGACCTATCGACTCAGCCTGCGACCAAGAATCCACGAAGCATTCCCGACCATATTCCGACCTGTCGGCTCAGACTGCGACCAGGAATCCACGATGCAACCCTGCAAGACTCCGGACTCACGGCCCATGCTCGGCAAAATCACTCTGATGACTATTTCTTGGCGGTGACGACCATGAAGGTCACGGCGACCAATGTGATGGCCACGCCGACTATTACATTGACAGTAAGCGACTCGCCGAAGAATATGGTGCCGACGGCGATAGCTGTTACTGGCTCGAAGACTCCGAGCACTGATGTTTTGGTGGCGCCGATCACGCGGGTCGCAATCGCCAATGTTAGAAGCGAGACCAGTGTCGGGAATATCGCCAGACCTGCAAGGTTTGCCCAGCAGAACCAGCCGTGCACTCCGCTTAGGAATCCGCCGCCACTGAATGCGTTATGGACAATGAACAACAGAGATCCAGTAAGCAGCGCATAGAAGGTCAGAACCAGATTGGACACGGTACGAAGCCGGCGGCTACGGTTCACGACCACAAGATACAGCGCATAGGAGAGCGCAGATGCTCCCGCCAACAGAAGTCCCGTCATGTTCAATGAAAGACTGCCGGACGGCTTGCACAATATGACGACTCCGACGAAGGTCATCAGAATCGACAGCCATACCTGCCATGTCGGATACACCTTGAGAAATACCATTATCAATGCTACCAGGACAGGATAAAGGAATACTATGGTCGTGGCAAGACCCGCCGGAATGTATTTGTAAGACACGAACAAGAGCATACTGCTGAGCCCGAAAAGCAACCCGAGTATGCACAATCTGAGGAACTGCGCCTTGTTCACTTTGAAGGATTCCTTCTTGAACAGAAGCCAGGCTCCGAGAATCGCAACTGCGAGCAAGTATCTGATGGACAGCATTGTATCCACTGATACTCCCATCTCGAGAAGCGGCTTGGCGAAAAGCGGATTCAGGCCATAGGTAACACCTGCGACAATACCCGCAACATACCCCCAAAAAATATTCTTGTTTTCCATAACTGTATTTACGACAACTGCCGCACCAAGGTTTCCCAAGGAACGGCAATTATATGAATCCGAAAAAAATTACTTGCAAATGAACGTCACGAGCGCATCGACATCTTCTTTGGCGAAAGACATCTGCTCTCCCGTCGAAAGATTCTTGACATTGACCTTGCCGGCGACAGCCTCGTCACCGCCATTGATGGAAACGAACGGAATCCCTTTCTTCTCCGCGTAATCGAACTGCTTCTTGAGCTTTGTCTGGTCCGGATAGATCTCACAAGACACCCCTGCTTCACGTAAAGTCCTGACTACAGGGACAATATAAGGAAGCACGGAAGCGTCCATATTGGCGAACAATACTGTAGCGGAACCGGCCAGGCCCTTAGGGAATTTGTCCAGGCCCTTCAGCACGTCATAGATACGGTCAGCGCCGAAAGATATGCCCACACCGGACAGGCCGGGCAGGCCGAAGATGCCGGTAAGGTTATCGTAACGTCCTCCGCCACAGATACTTCCGATAGCATAATCAAGAGCCTTCACCTCGAAAATAGCACCAGTATAATAGTTCAGGCCACGGGCAAGCGAGAGATCCATCTCCACCTTCTGGCTTACACCTGCATTGGCAATGAACCCGAACAGCTCAGCCAGTTCGTCGAGTCCCTTGAGACCTTCCTCCGAAACGATGCCGGACGCTGATTTGCCTTCCATCAGGCCGCGCATTACGGCGATCTTCTCCTCCGTCGTACCTTCCAATTTCAGAATCGGCTCAATCACGGCAACTGCCTTCTCGTCAAGACCTTTCTCCATCATCTCCGCCTCCACGGCCTCCAGTCCGATCTTGTCCAGTTTGTCGATGGCAACTGTAATGTCAGTAACCTTGTCCGGATAGCCGCAGATTTCAGCCAATCCAGTGAGCACCTTACGGTTATTGATCTTTATGGCAACATTGATACCGAATTTCGTGAATACGGTGTCCACAATCTGCACGAGTTCAAGCTCGTTCAGCTGCGACTTGCTTCCGATAACGTCGGCATCGCATTGATAAAACTCGCGATAGCGACCTTTCTGCGGACGGTCAGCGCGCCATACCGGCTGGATCTGGAAACGCCTGAACGGGAACGCGATTTCGTTCTGATGCTGAACGACGTAGCGCGCAAAAGGAACCGTCAAATCATACCTCAAGCCCTTTTCGCACACTTCGGAGGTAATCTTGCCGCTGTTCAGCGTACCATCCTCACTCTTGTAATTTTCAATGTCAATGCGACCGAACGCATCACCGCTGTTAAGTATACGGAAAAGCAATTTGTCGCCCTCGTCGCCATATTTTCCGAGAAGGGTGGAAAGGTTCTCCATAGCAGGAGTTTCGATCTGCACATATCCGTAAGTCCTGTAGACAGAACGGATTGTGTCGAATATGTAGTTTCTGGCGGCCATTTCCTCCTGGCCGAAGTCTCTTGTCCCCTTAGGTATAGACGGTTTCTGTGCCATATAAATAAATTTACGCCCAACGCCTCACACAAGGCAAGGCAAGGCCGGTTTCATATCTTGCAAAATTAATAATAAATAGTGACATTCGGCAATCCTTGAAGTGACAATTCAAAACCAACTTGGAGAAGCAAATAACTATTTGGCATGTAACCGCCTCATGGACAACGGGGACGAAACTTGAGTAATTGTAACAACATTTTTCACAAAAAAGTAACATTGTAAGGTATTTTTTTCTATATTTGGAAGAGAAGATAAAACGACCAAATAACAAAATGAAAGCATTTTATATCCAAAAAGTTGTCATCAGACGCATATCCTCATGACATTCTTCACTAACGCAACAATAAAACCGTTTTCCGGTTTCTTAATCTTAGTAATCCATTAAAAACAACTCGGTAATCTTTACTAGTCTTTTCGGTCTATATTCTTTTTCTCATCAGTCGTGTACGTCCAGTATACTCCATCTTCGAAAAGAAATCTATCCTCGAAAATCCTTTGCAAATCTTTACCAACTTTTTTAACGCTTACTCACAATCAATAATCAATTAAAAAATATTACAATGAGAAAACTGCTTGCAATGCTAGCGCTTCCGCTATTGGCACTTTCAGCCTGCAGCGAGGAGACAAAGGAGGAAATCGCTGACGTCCTCATCATTTCTCAGGACAAAGTGGCATTTCCTAAAGAGGGAGGCGTCGCAACCATCTCGGTCGCATGCCCGTCAGAGTGGCACTCATCCGTATCCGATCAATCCTGGATCAAGACCACGGATGATGAAGACAAAGTCACCATCACTGTCTCCGCAAATGAAACAGGTGATTCCAGAAAGTCATCTGTAACACTGGAATCAGCAACGGAGAAAAAGGAAATCCTGATTTCGCAATCATGGTCAGGAGCCGTTCTATCCCTGAAAATCAATGGCCCGGAAAGCATTGAACTCGACTCCGAAGGAGACAGTTTCAAGTTTACAGTGGAGACAAATGCAGCATGGAAGGTCGAATCCAGCGCATCATGGCTGACCGCCAGCATGGACGGCTCTCTTGTCAGCGTTACGGCAACAGCCAATGGCGAGACGCACCGCGATGCCACCGTCACGGTCACCGCAACTGTAGGAGACAAGTCTGAAAGCAAAGAAATCAAAATCGCACAGATTTCCCGCGAGGAAAATCCTTATTTCCAGATGCTTGGCAATTACGGACTCTACGCCGAGCGCTGGTACTATGGCGGCAAAGCAGTAAATGTTCCCGGTATAGGCTCATACTGCACAATCGAGCAGAAAGAGTACGGCAAGTCATTCACTATCAAAAACCTGTTCGTGGATGGCACCGAATATGAGGCGTCTTATGACAAGGACTCCAAGAAGATGGTGCTTACGCTAGGCTCGCTTTGCATGACAAGAACCATAGAGACATCAGGAGAGACTTACTACTATTATATGGTGCAACCGAACATCACCGAAAGAAAATTCGAAACAGGCATCATCTATGGCACTGTCGGGACCGCCACAGACGGAAAGGACGAGAATTGCCAGGCTATCCTTCTGGATGGATTCGATGAAGCATACGGGTCTCTAGGGCTCATTGTCAGAATCGGCGCCAGCCAGAATATGGCCATGCTCAGCGATGTGTACTATGCCGACGGCAAGATGTACTTCGTGAAAGCCGAGAAACAAACACAGGGATAATCATTTCAAGACTATAGACAATGAAAAAGATAATATTCTCCACATTGTTGGCCATCTCATTCTGCGCTTGCACCAAGGAGACGATCAACTACCAGAATCCTGTTCCGGGAGAGAACGGGGCAGAAGCGAACACCGTGCTGTCCGTCGAATCGAGAAACACTCTTTTCACGGCCCAGGATGGAACAAACGCAGACATAGCGTTCAAGAGCCTGGGAGGAAAGGTTGTAGTCAATGTCAACACAAATGCAGACTGGACCTTCGAGGTTACAGGCGACACTTTCGTCAAAGGAGATGCGGACGAGGAAACCAGTCAGCTGACACTTTCCTGTGCAGCCAACCAGCTTGACAAAAAGCTGTCAGCCACGGTGACCATCAAAGCCGGAAACAAGATCGCCACCATCGGGGCCACACAGAATGCATACGGGACTCCGGAAATCGTCGCATCAGAGAACAATTTCCATCTTGCGGCAAAAGGTGAACTTTCAGCATCATTCGATGTAACGTCGACAGACCCGGACTGGACATTCGAGACTTCCGGATGCGAATGGATGCTCGTCACCAGAGAAGGCAACACCGTCAAGATCAGCGCCTATCAGAACGAGGAATATACCGACAGGAATGTAAGTTTCACAATCAAGGCCGGAACAGGTGAAAAACTTGTTTCCGAAACCATCGACGTACTCCAGGACAGGGCCGCGCACATCGCGTCTTCCGTCCTCACCGTTCCTGTGACACCTTTCTCCGACGATGCCAGAGAAGTGGAGATCCAGGCAAATTTCGACTGGGAGTATTCGGTTTCCGGCAACGATGACGGATGGCTGAAGGTAGAAAAGACAGACAAAGGATTCAAATTCACCCCTACCGCCAACCCGAACGCCGAAACCAGAACAGCCAAAATCACAGTAAAGACCGGAGACGGCAAGGAGAACAACGATTCCGAGGTGATAACGATTTCTCAGCCGGGAATCGACAAAGAAGCATTCATACTCGGCCTTCATGTAACGAAAGCCAACAGTACGTCGATGCTTCCTGTCGAAGGCGTGACGGACATCACTGTAGACTGGGGAGACGGCTCGGACGCCGAGAAGTTCACTGCCGACAATCCGACCCACGAATATGCCGACACCGGCTATTTCGTCGTTTCCGTGAAAGGACAGACAAGTGCATTCAGCGTAAACTCACTGTCATACGACCAGAAATACCAGATCGAGCAGATCTACAACTGGGGAAAGTTTGAACTGACCTCTATGGAATCCGCATTCGATGGATGCAGCTATCTGACAAGCATCCCTGAAGACGACATGAAAGCCTTCTCGAAGGTCACGTCATTCGAGTCTGCTTTCAGCAACTGCAGCGTTCTGAAGGCCATCCCGGAAGGACTTCTTGCCAATGCCGCCGAAACTGAAAGCGTGAACAGCATGTTCTATTCGTGTGATTCCATCAAGGTCATTCCTGGCCAACTGTTCTTCAACTGCCCGAAACTTGCAGACGCAGGATCCGCATTCAGTTTCTGCAAGGGAGTGGAAAGCATCGACAAGGACCTCTTTTCCAAGAATCCGGAGCTCACGGATTGCAGTTCAACATTCTCAGGCATGTCCAAACTGAAATCCGTAGATAAGGATTTGTTCGCCAACAACCCTAAGATCACCACGTTGAATGCAATATTCTCCTACGATGAAGCACTTGCGACAATTCCGGCAGGAATCTTCCGTAACCAGAAAGATTGCGAGACTTTCAGAATGGCGTTCACCAACACAGGCCTGACCGAGATACCTGCCGGACTCTTCGCCAACAACTCAAAATGCGAGAACTTCCAGCAGACATTTTCGGGAACAAAAATCAAATCAATTCCGGCTGACGTATTCAAAGGATGCAGTTCTGTCGACACATTCATGTCATGTTTCAGCGGATGCAAGGAACTCCAAAGCATACCTGCCGACCTTTTCAAGAATTCAGGTTCACAAGGTGTAGTCTATGGAAAGAGAGGCAATGGAATGAGAATGGTCTTCAACGACTGCTCATCCCTGAAGGAAATCCCTGCCGGGCTTCTTGACGGCTTCACGGAAATCACGAACATAGAGAGCATCTTCAATGGATGCTCCTCATTGGAAAGCATTCCTTCAGGACTGTTCAAGGATGCCACGAATGTTACCAACTTGAGCAATGCATTCAGCGGATGCACCTCTCTCAAGTCAATTCCAGCCGGTGTATTCAAGGGATTGTCAAAGCTCCGTTCATTTTCCGGCATTTTCAAGGATTGCACCAGCATTGAGGAAATAGGCGACAACCTGCTCGAAGGCTGCGACGCATGTACCTCCATCAGCAATCTGTTCAATGGCTGCACCAAGCTCAGCAAGGTTTCCGAAAACGCTTTCGCCGGCGCGGTAAAAGTAACGGACATCAGCGGATTGTTCAGCAATTGCGCAAATCTCAAGAGCGTCCCGGAGGGTATCTTCGCCCCAATGACCGGACTGAAGACGACAAGTGACGTATTCTCTTCTTCCGGCATCGTATCTGTTCCATCCGGATTGTTCGCAAGCAACACTCTGGTGACGACTTTCAAGAATGCATTCAACGGCTGCACCGCATTGTCAAGCCTTCCTGGAGGTCTGTTCACGAACAACGTCTCCGTGACGAGCTTTGAAAGCGCATTCAGCGGATGCTCGTCATTGACAAGTCTTCCTGACGGGCTGTTCGTCAACAACGGCAAGGTGACATCCTACAAGATGGCATTCAAGGGTTGCACGAATCTCTCATCCGTGGGCAACATCTTCGGAACAAACACCAGCAAGATCAGTCTTGAGTCTGCTTTCGAGGGATGTTCAGCTCTGAGTGCGATTCCTGCAGGATTCTTCGACGGGCTCACCGGAGCGGATTCATTCAGCAAGACTTTCAACGGATGCACAGCCCTGACGACAATACCGGAAAGGCTTTTCGCCCATAATATCAATGCAACCACCGTACTGAGTTGCTTCCAAAACTGCACGGCTCTCCAGAAAGTGCCTGCCGGCCTGTTCGGGACGACAACGAAGACAAAGACATTGACTTCAATGTTCTCCGGATGCTCGTCTCTTACCGACATCGCTGCTGACGCGTTCAGCGGCATCAATGCAAAGGCAGGAAACATGTCAAGCATATTCCAGGACTGCACCGGACTCAAGGAAGTGCCGTCCGGCCTGTTCAAGAACAACAGCATGGTCAGCAACTACAATTACGCATTCCAGGGATGCACAAGTTTGGAGAAAGTCGGTTCTGAAATATTCAATTGTGCGAATGGGGCCACCTCAATCAATGGCATATTCAAGGAATGCACATCCCTCAAGACATTGGGAGGCAACATTTTCCTGAATCCTGAAAAAGTAAGGTATATCAACAACCTGTTCCAGGGATGCTCTGCCCTTGAGTCTGTGAACGTAGGAATTTTCGACAACTTCAAGGCATTGACGAGCGCAACCTTCACATTCGACGGCTGCGTCGCACTGACGGGAGAGTCGCCATACACCGAAGTGAACGGCGTGAAGTACCACCTCTACGAAAGGACCTCCGAAGCGACGGCCATTACCGGATTCGCATACCTGAAGAACCTCAAGGCAATGTTCAAAGGATGCACGAAACTCACTGATTATGACAAGATTCCGGACCCATGCAAGTCTGATGAGTAATTTTCCAAACGATTAAGAATATGAAACACAATTATATCATAACAATGATTCTGGCCGCCGGTATTGCCGCCGGCTGCGTGGAGACCAAAAAGGTCGATCCCGATACTTATCAGGCTCCGCTGTACGTCCAGTCTTCCGATCCTAAGATCGTGTTCGACAAAGAAGGCGGAAAGGCTATCATCACCATAGCGACCAATGCCGAGAGCTGGAGTTACGCGACCCGGTCGGGAGAGTGGTTCGAGGTCATTGTCGATGCTGACAGCTGCCTCTTGGTCGAGGCCAAGCCAAACAAGGGTCCGGTAAGGACCGACGATATCACGGTCACAGCTGTAAGAGGCGACGAAACCAAGGAAGTTTCGCTTACGGTCACTCAAAGGGCAGACGGAGCCACAGACCTCAGTGCTGCAGGAACCGCGAACTGCTATGTAGCCAACACAAACGGTTCGTACAAGATCCGCGCTGACATAAAAGGCAATGGAGGCAAGGACGGCAAGAGCAAATATATCGAAACTGAAGGAGTCGGAATAAAGGATGCCGCCTATGCAGAACTACTCTGGGAAGCCAGAAATGACGGCGACCGCACAATGTCATACGAAATCATTGACGGAACCCCGGCATATGGCAACGGGTACATCTCATTCTCGACAGGAAGGAGCGAGGGAAATGCCCTCATAGCCATAAAGAATGCCAAAGGCAAAGTCCTCTGGAGCTGGCACATCTGGGTGACAGACAACGAGATTACCACCCACGACCACATCGGCCCTGAAGGCAATGTCATCGCGCAGATTATGGACCGTAATCTTGGAGCCCTCAACAACATTCCGATGGACATCAACAACAGGGGAATGCTCTATCAGATGGGCAGAAAGGATCCGTTCATTCCGTCACGCTCCCCTTACAGGGACTACAGCGGAATAACAGACTACGACAATTCCAAGGAGTATTGCAGCAACGATCCCGAATGGAACAAGCCGAATCTTGAAATCGGAAACGGAAGCGGGAAATGGGAAATTGATTCAAAGTATAAAGGAAAAGCAACATTTTCAGCGCCGGGCAATATCCCGTTCGCTTCGGAGCATCCGATGAGATTTCTCGTAGGCTATTATTCGACAAGCTATTCCTGGTACATCAACTCAAGCGACAAGGATAGTGTAGAGCCTGGGCTTTGGGGAGAGGAGAAGACCATTTTCGACCCATGCCCGGCAGGCTACAAGGTTCCTGTCAAGAACATGTGGGGCACGGCTGCCGGCGACGAGAGCATCAAGACCGGCGGAAAGCATAGCGAATATGACGAGAACGGAACCAGCAGCAAGTATTTATGGAACGTCGAGAAAGGTTGCGGACGCGTGTGGAAACAAACTGGAGATTTCTACCCTATGGTCGGAAACATCTATCCGTCAACGTATTCTCCTGAAGGAACAACTCCTTACAACTATGCCAGCGGACAGACATTCTACCTGACGAGCCAGGAAAGGGCTTATGATTCAGAGGACACAAACCAGAGTTGTGCATATCACGTAGCAGTATTCAATGGCTACTGGGCGGCATATGAAACAAGGTCACAAGTGTTCTGCGGTCAGGTAAGATGCGTGAAAGAGTAATTTTTTATAATCAATGATGAAAGACAGATTCTTAAGACTCGTTCCGCTGGCGATAATGCTGGCGGGATGCAGCGGAATCGGCGGAAATGATGACAATGGGCCTGAGTCGGCAGACGGCAGGCCTGTCATCGTATTTTCACCGGAGACAGCAATCCAAGGCGAGATAATCATAAAGATGAAGCCGGGCGCCAATGACGGGACGGCAACAAAAAGCGGAGGCGTCACGTCAGGCAACACACAGATCGACAGGGTTTTGATGGATGTCGGTTCTGTCAGTTTCGAGCGCATGTTTCCGCCTTGCGGACGATTCGAAGCAAGGACAAGAAAAGAAGGATTGGACAGGTGGTTCATCGCCAAGTACGACGAGACGATTCCTGCGAAGGAGGTGGCAGAGATGCTGTCCGGATGCGACGGCGTGGAGGTAATCGAGTATTCTCTCCCGACCGCGGCAGCTGCATATTCCAAGGCCCCGACAACCGTAGAGAAAGATTTCACCGGAACGAAGTCGTATTCATCAGCGAGGAACGTTCCGTTTCCTTTCAATGAAAGCGTCCGCTCACAAAGGATGCAGTGGCATTACAACAATACGGGCAATGTCTACGCCAACTCTACAGTCGCGGGCGCCGATGCAGACGTCTATGCAGCATGGCAGCTATGCACAGGAAATCCCGATGTCGTCGTAGCCGTGGTCGACCAAGGTGTCAAATACGACCACGAAGACTTGGCGGCGAACATGTGGACAAACAAAGGAGAAATACCCGGAAACGGAATTGATGATGACGGCAACGGCTACATCGATGATGTCTACGGTTACAATTTCACTGACAATAACGGCAATCTTACGTTCTCGTCCGAGAACATGCACGGAACGCACGTCGCAGGCACCATTGCAGCAGTGAACAACAATGGCATAGGAGTAAACGGCATTGCCGGAGGCTCAGGCAATGGTGACGGTGTCCGGATAATGTCATGCGAGACTTTGGGAACGTCCGAATCCGGCAATTCAGGAGGTGGTCTGGGCGCCCAAGTACGCGCCATCAAATATGCCGCCGACAATGGTGCCGTAATTTGCCAGAACAGCTGGGGCTACACAGCCGGCGCCATTTCAGAGAACGACTGGACCAGAGGCAATTACTCCGCCCTTGCCGAGGCCATACACTATTTCGTCAAGTACGCCGGACTGGATGAGAACGGCAATCAGGAAGGCCCTATGGCAGGAGGAATCGTAATCTTCGCGGCAGGAAACGACACTTCGGATGAAATCTGCTACCCGGCTTCCGACAAGTCGGTAATCAGCGTGGCAGCAACCTCCTGGCTCGGGACCCCATCGTATTTTACGAATTACGGCAAATGGGTAAGCATTTCCGCTCCGGGCGGTGACCTGTCACTCAACTCCACCTACGGAGGAGTATACAGCACCAGTGTTTCGGAGGACGGCGGCTCGGCCTACGAGGGAATCAACGGAACGTCAATGGCATGTCCACATGTCTCTGGAGCCTGTGCTCTAGCCGTCAGCTGGTACTACGGAACAGAGAAGAAGAAAGGACTTACATGCGAGATGCTCAAGGAAGCGCTGCTGTCGAGTGTCACCCCGGTAGATCCGTTCTGCGAAACGCCATATTTCGGAAACATGGGCGCAGGATCACTGGACACGTACCAGCTGCTCCTCGCAGTCAAGAAAGTGAAGGCGATCCCGGACGTGACAGTCGGCAACGGCAGCGAGACAAGTGTAGACCTTTCCGATTATTTCTACAAGACAGATGTGCTGACATACTCATTGACCACACAGGGGATAATCGAAATCAGCCTCAAGGACAGCATCTTGACCATCAAGGGAATATCCAAGGGCAGTACCGTTATCAGAATCACCGACGGCAACCAGTCCGTCAGAACAATAAATGTGACTGTTGAATGATTATGACTTCAAAAATGATAAAAGCCGCCGCATTAGCGGTCGCAACATCGGTTCTATCCCTGGCATACGGATGCAGTCCGGAAACCAAGGGCGACAATTCCGGTGCAATGCTTAAGACTCCGGAACCCAAAGTCAGCGAGGTTACCGTATCCGGATTCCGCGTCGACTGGGCAAAAGTATATGGAGCTGAGGGCTATGCCTACTCACTTGACGGTGCGGAAGCGGATACGACCGATGCACTCTTCATCAAGTTCAATGACTTGGAGGCGTCCAATGAATATGTCGTGACAATCAAGGCTGTGCCCGGCAAGGACAGCGGTCTTTCCGAGTCCGAACCCGTGTACATCCACGTGCACACTTCAGCAGTGAGCCCTCTGGACAAGCCCGAAATCACTATCGGAAGCACATATGCCTCCAAGACAATCATCAGCTGGAGCATAATCCCCGGAGCCGTCAAATATGAGTATACGGTAGGAGACATCAAGGGCTCTACAACTGAGAACAAGGTATCCCTCTCCAATCTGGAAAAGGGGAAAGAGTACACGTTCACCGTCAAGGCTGTTGCAGCAGACAACAGCGGCAGGACCCAGTCAGATGCGGCACAGGCAAATTTCAAGACAGCATCGGATGACGTGCCTCCACTGCTGATAGTTCCTGAAAATGTTCTTGCTGACGCAGTCGTTTTCAATGTCTACGCAACCCCTGACGCAACATACTACTACGATGTAGTCTCATCCTCGACACTTATGCAATATGACGAGGCGACGGTGATCGAGCGCTACAAGAATGCGATTGTCGAATATGCCAAGAGCAAGGGCATCAGCATCCGGCTCGCCATGGCTTCCGTCCTCAAGGTCGGCACGAACACCCTGAGCGTTTCCCGTCTGACTTCACAGATGAGCTACGACATCATCGCTTTCGGAATGGACTATGACGGCAATGTCACGACCGGTCTCTTCACGAAACGGGTCACCACGACGGCAACAGGCTGGTCCGCCGGCCCTAACTACGGAGGAGCAGACTGGTTCCGACAGAACTTCTTCATCACCAATTCTTATCTCGGCATAACCGGCTACGGATGGACCAACTCCGTGTGGACGACATGGAAAGGCAGTGATGTGCAGAGCATCCGCTACAGGCTCCTTCCTACCAGCACATTCAACAAGGTCTTCAGCGACCCTTATGACAAGGAAGCAGTCAAGACATTCCTGAAGGACACGTCATACAGTTACGCAGTCAAGCCGAACTATCTGGAGCTTGTGAATTCATCCAACGGATACAATTCGGTGACGCCGTGCAACCCGGGCGTCTCATACACAATGTCCGCCCTTGCCACCTCAGCAGCCGGAGCAGAAGAACTGACCGTAAACTCTATTACGACAAAGACGACAAGCGAGGCCTATACATGGTTCTCGATAGCGGCTCTGGTCAACGAGAAATATGGTCCGACATCCAGCAAAATGGCATGCGTCCTCAAGGGTGTAGGCATAGAATCAGGAAAACTGGTAATCGTCAAGACATCTGTTCTGGCTGATGTTCCGGAATCATCCTACCCTGCCCTGATCGCCGACAAAGGCACAGAATTAAAGGAGTCTTACTTGGAATACATCAACGGAAACGGCCTTGCACTTGTCGTAGATGTAGAACCTAAGACATCCTATACCGTAATGGCGACTGTCGTCAACAAGGCAGGAGACAAGATCACCAAGCACGCCTCAGTGACGACCACAGCGGAAGCAGGGACAAAGTCTGCAAGAGCAAGGAACTCCGTGGTTTTCAGAAATCTCGCCGAGAAGGCAGAAGCAAGCCCGGTCGGTCTGAGGCTTGACGGAGTGGAGTCGATTCCAGTCATGGATACACCAACAGCTGCAGACGACCTATGGACCATAATCCACAACATTAACATACTCGGAACAAATTATGAAAAATAGCATAATGAGAATATTGACCGCAGTTCTGACGGCCTGTCTCTGCGTTCCGGCTGCACAAGCCCAGGACATCAGCGTAAAAGGAAAAGTCACGGACAGCGGCAATGCTCCTCTGGTAGGAGTCGGTGTCTTCATAGAGGGGACAGCGACAGGTACTGTCACAGGTGCTGACGGAACATGGTCGATCCCGGACATTCCTTCGGACGCCACCCTCACATTCTCAAGCATCGGCTATGTGACCCAAAAAGTACACGTGGCCGGGAAGTCCGTGATCGATGTGATTCTTCAGGAGGATATCATCGAAGATGAACTGGGAGAGGTCATGGTCGTCGCATACGGAACCGCAAAGAAAAGCAGCTTCACCGGATCGGCATCTGTCGTAAAAGGCGACGAACTCCAAAAGAGGGTTACAGGAAACATCACCAAATCCATTGAGGGAACGGTGGCCGGACTGCAGGTCACATCCGGCGGCGGACAACCTGGTGAGGGCGCATCAATCATGATTCGAGGAATCGGATCCGTGAATGCGGTCTCCACACCTCTGTACGTAGTGGACGGAATTCCTTACGACGGCTCTTTAAGCGCCATCAACCCGGCTGACATAGAGTCTCTTACCGTCCTGAAAGACGCATCGGCAGGCGCATTGTACGGAGCGAGGGGCGCAAACGGAGTAATTGTCATCACTACCAAGAAGGGCAGCGGAGAACGTTCCGTTGTCAGTTACAAGGGCAGCGCAGGCATTGCATCCCGGTCTCTCAAACGCTACGATCTCGTCGGAATGAACGACTTCATCGAATTGACCTACGAGTCCCTCAGGAACAGCGCCAAATACAGTACGGGAATGGATTTCGAGGGTGCCAGCGCCTACGCTGCCGCCAATCTCGGCCAGACCATCGGTGGACTGAAGAATCCAGAATACTACAACCCATACAAGAATTACACGTGGGAAACCCTAGTCGACCAAAGCACCGGCAAGATAAAAGATGACGCCGCAGCTGCATGGAACGAAAACTGGATGGATGAAATCAGCAACAACGCCGCCCTCCGGACAGAGCATATCATCTCTGTCAACGGAGCGACCGAAAAGATCAATTATCTCGTTTCAATGGGCTACTACAAGGAGAACGGCATACTCCGCAACACTGACTTCAACCGCTATACGGGAAGGGTCAATGTGGACTCACAGGCCAATTCATGGATAAAGATCGGCATGAGCGCCAACTACTCGCACACAAAGGCTGACTACCAGAACTTCTCTGGTGCTTCCGTATCAAACGTCTGGTACACGGCACAGTTCATGGCTCCGGTATATCCTGTCTACCTGAAGGACATGGATGGAAACAATGTCCTGGACCAGGATGGGAACCTTCAGTATGAATATGGTGACGAAGATGACAACGGTTATGCAAACCGTCCTACAGCCCAAGGGTTCAACTCCAAGGCCGAGCTCTACAACAACAAGGCCTATTACTACCGCAACACATTGTCTGCGAGATCTTACCTCACGTTAGGTACGACAAATAAAGACGCTCTTCTCTACGGATTGAGACTGACCGCCAATCTCGGAACAGATTTCAATGATTACCAGCGTACTCTCACCAACGACAAGTACCACGGCAATGCAGCCGACCAGGGAGGCCGGTTGAGCAAGACCAACACCAGGACCCTCAGCTATACTTTCAACCAGATCGTGAACTACGACCGCTCGTTTTCCGAGCACGACATCAAGGTCCTGTTGGGTCACGAGTACTATCGCTACAGATTCAACTACGCGCAGGGTGAAAAGACAGGCATCATGGACGGAATCGATGAACTTGACCCGGCAGTGACGACTTCCGGCAATTCCAGCTACTCGAACAACTATGCCATCGAGTCCTGGTTCACCAGGCTGAACTACGGGTTCAAGGATCGCTACTACTTCGACGCCAGCTGGCGTACCGACGGTTCTTCAAGATTCTACAAGACAGGACGTTGGGGCAATTTCTGGTCAGTCGGTGCATCCTGGAGGCTGTCACAGGAAAAGTTCATGGAAGGTTCTTCTTCCTGGCTCAACAACCTGACCGTAAAGGCTTCCTATGGCGTACAAGGCAACGACAACATCGGAACCTACTACGCATGGCAGGGCCTTTACGACTACACCTGGGCAAACGGAAGCGAGGCTGGAGCATTCGCATCCAAGCTTGAAAACAAGGCCATAACATGGGAAAAGAACGGTAACCTCAACGCAGGAATCGAAGCTTCCCTCTTCGGAGGAAAACTAACTTTCAGCGCCGAGTATTACAACCGGCACACCAGAGACATGCTTCTGGCAAATCCTCTCGCCATTTCGACCGGATTTACCAGCTATGATGCCAATGTCGGTTCAATGAGGAACCAGGGATTCGAGTTTTCCGGAAGAGTGAACATTATCGACAAACCTGACTTCAGATGGGATGCCACCGTGATGGCTTCACTGAACCGCAACAAGGTCACCAGCCTCACATCGTCCCAAGATTTCATCAGTTCGGGAGCATCAGTGATAGAAGTAGGCAAGCCGATCTACACTTTCTACCTTTCCAAGACAGCTGGAGTCGATCCTGCCACAGGAAAGCAGCTCTACTATGCATATTGGAAGAGAGGCGTGGACGAGACCGGAGCCATAAGCAATGTCAAATGCGATGAATATGTCACGGACAACGTCTCGCTCGCATCACTCAGCAAGTACTATATGGGCAGCCGCGAGCCTGCCGTGTCAGGAAGCCTGGGGTCAAGTTTCACCATCTTCAAGAACATCGATTTTTCCTTCCTGACCACCTGGTCAATCGGAGGAAAAGTTTATGACGGCCTGTATTCCGGCACAATGAATGTCCAGTATGCCGGCAACAACTGGCACAAGAATGTCCTGCGCAGATGGCAGAAGCCCGGAGATGTCACGGACGTCCCGATGGTCGAGATCGGAGGGTCTTCACCAGCGAACGACTCTGCGCTCATCAATGCCTCGTACTTCGCCTTCAAGAACATCACGTTAGGCTATACGTTCCCAAAGAAGTGGCTTTCAAAAATAGAAGTCAGCGCCCTGAGGCTCTTCGTCACCGCAGACAACATCATGATGTTCAATCACCTGGACGGAATGGACCCTCAGTATAACTTTACCGGAAGCGTGTCATATTCCTACGCACCGTCAAGAGCAATCGTCGCCGGAATAGACATTCAATTCTAAGGAGGATATTCAATGAAAAAGAAACTATATATTCTTGCAGTTCTCTCCATTGCGGCAATTTCCTGCAACAAAGACATGCTTGAATTCAATCCGACAGATTCAGGCTCTGGAGAAGAGCTTATGAAGGACGCGTCCACCGCCATCTCCTCGATCAACGGCATCTACAGGTCAATGTGGACAGCCGGCTGGTCAACCACAGGCAACGCCCACCAATGCTTCGGCTTCTCCGCCTATAATATCGCCCAAGAGGCGATGGGCGATGACTTCATCATGCAGTCCCAGGGAAACGGATGGTTCTGGTACGACCACGTATACAATGTCAAGAACCAATATGCATCTTCCGCATTCAGGTCATACGACGTATGGTATGCCAACTACAAGTGGATAGCCAACGCCAACAGCGTCATAGCGGCCAAGGAGACGATGGGAGGCAGTTCAGCCGACGTGTCATACGTAGTGGGACAGGCCTATGCCATCAGGGCACTCTCCTACCTCAACCTCGCCACCTGGTTCGCCAGGGCACCTTACAACCCTATGACGGACAAATACAGGTGGAGCGATCCCGGAGTTCCTGTCTATACGGAACCTACAAACATAGGTACCACAGGAAAGCCCAGGGAAAATCTTGAAGTCGTCTACAAACAGATCGACTCTGACATCGATTCCGCCATCGTACGTCTGACAAATGGTGCCGCAGCCGCCATGAACAAGGGAAACAAGTCCCACATCAACAAATATGTCGCATTGGGTATCAAGTCCCGCGTCTGCCTGGCAGAAGGAAACTGGGAAGGAGCCTACAAGGCTGCATCTGAAGTCATTGACAAGGGCGCTTACGAAATCGGAGGCGAGAACGAACTCATGGGCGGCATGAATTCCATCAACTACGGCAACGTAATGTGGGGAGCCGGAATCGAGACCTCGGAACAGTCCGGAGCCTACGCAGGATTCTTCACACACATGGACAATGCCGACGGTGCATATGCGAAATCTGCTCCCAAGCTGATCAACAAGCAGCTCTACAATCACATCAGTTCAGGCGACATCCGTCTCGGATGGTGGGACCCTACGGACAAGGAATCACCTTACATCTCCAAGAAATTCGCGTTCTCCAACGTACAATCATGGCTCGGAGACTACATTTATATGAGAGTCGAGGAAATGTACTTTACGGCGGCAGAAGCAGCCCTGAGGCTTGGCAACCAAGATGAGGCACGCGACCTGATGAACAAGGTCATGGCCAAGAGGAATCCGAAGTACAACGCCTACAACTATTCCGGGACTCATCTTGGAGCTACCACGACGACATGGACAGGTTCTTTACTGGAGAACATACTGATCCAGAGGAGAGTGGAACTTTGGGGCGAATACGGACGCATCTTCGACGTACGCCGCACCGGTCAGGGAATCGACCGGCGGAGCGAAGACGGATTCGCCGAGGAATGCATCGCGACAATGAAAAGAAACGGAATTGACCTCACAAGGGCAGACACCTACGATTGGGTGCTGACCATCCCGAAGGATGAGTTGGATGCAAACCCGAACATAAACGAAGAAGATCAGAACCCTTGATAGAAATATTGACAATGAAATACATAAATATATTTTCAATCATTCTGGCCACCTCCCTGTTCACTGCAGGCTGCAGCAAAGAACAGGAAGGCAGCATTTACAGACCGGGCACGGACGATGCCAAGGAAATCCACTTCATCCAGTCATCCCTGACCAAGGAGTTTCCTCAAGGCAGCAAGTCCGGCACCTTGGAGATAGAGATTGCCCGACCTGACAACAAAGGCGAACTGTCAGTCAGTCTCCGGAAAAGAGGAGAGGACGAAGGTGCATTCAGCATTCCCGAGACCGTCACTCTGCCCGACGGCAGTTATGCGGTCTCAATTCCCGTAGAAGTCGACTTGAGTGAGCTCCTTGCCGGATCATCCCTGAGCGCAACGATATTGATAAGCGACCGTCAGGAAGAAACCGGAACAGGGAGCGCCTACGTCACGCAGTTTTCAGACAAGATAAATCTGTCCGTGTCTTTCGCACTCGACTGGGAGCCGTACTTGAGAACTGACGAAAGCGGGAACAAGGTGCAACAGACAGCCACCTACACATACAACGCGTTTTACACCGGGCACGCAAGCGGATTGAAAGTGGAAAAGGCCGTAGGCGCCAACATCTTCAAAGTCAATGACTGGGCCAGCGGAGTGTCTTTCAAGTTCATTCTCAACGAAGACAACACGTGCACAGTGCCGGCGCAGTCGATAGGCTATTACAATTCAAATTACAATGAATATGTAAAGGTGTCCGACATGGCCGAGTACACAGGCAACAAATCCGCATACAGCTCATATCCATGCACTTACGACGGTAAGGGCAATTTCTCGTTCTACCTGATTTATTTCGTCTCTTCCGGCTATTTCGCCAAAGGCACCGAAACCCTGGCATTCGACGGCAACGAAGACAAGACGCCGGTAGTGGAGATTTCATTCGACGGCATAGAGACGACCGAGACGGGATTCAAGGCTCCGAGGCTGTCATTCAGCAAAAATGAATATACCAAGTTCTACAAGGCAACGATAGTAAGCGGAGACATAACCGGAGACGCTGCCAGACAGGAAGAGGTAAGAAAGGCATTGGAAGCGGGCAACAAGCCAGGAAGTGCTCCTGTAGTGACATTGTATGAAGACAATTCCGACATCTGGAATGTGGGATCCGGCAATTGCACGGCAGTAGCATTGGCATACGACTCCACCTCGACCGCCATATCTCTCTACATGAAGAGGTTCACATGTGACCCTGACGGACGCTACACGCCGAAAGTCAACAAGTTCGAATGGAAAAACGACAAGACCAACGTGCTCTATTCCCCGTATACGACGTTGTTCTGGAACATGCAGGCCGACAATGTCGCTTCTCTCAAATACCTGTGCATGAGAACAGATTTTCTTGATTACATGGTCAAGAACCTGAATAAAAGTGCAGAGGAACTTGCTTGGGAAAAAGGCAACGAAGTCAATGAGGAGTTCCTCCAGAAACTAGTGAGCGATGACGGCTTCGCAACCACATTCAACACATTGAAGCAAGGCACAAGCTATACTCTCTGCATCTGTCTGGTCAATGAATTCGGGGACAGGGTATTCGTCACAAAGACTGCCGAGACCCAAGGCTATGTCGCATCCGATTTCGACAAGAACAAGAATCTTCAGGACTTCATCGGAGCATTCAAGGCAACGGCTACCGTCGACAATACAAACGGTTCTTCCTCTGCAGATGAATCATTCCGCGTCGACATCTACAGTTTGGGAGGCAACGACGTAATGATCAGCGGATTGTCCAACATCAGCGATTTCACGCCAGAAATCAAGGGCTACTACGACCCGGACAGTCATTCAATCATCATAGAGCCTCAACAGCTGGGACGTTACAAGAACTACTATGTCACACTCGGCCTTTCTGACGGACTGTCCATCTACTGGGGCGGCAACAGCATAGCACTGGGATTCATCGACGGAGTTATAAGAATGACGCCGAGCCCTTACTCAGATGCGGCAATCAGCAGCTATCAATTCCTGCTGTTCACATCCGAGAAAGCGACCGGAGATTCCTATGCAAAGCAAAGCATCGGTTCGAAATCGTATTCAAATCTTTGTCTGGAACCATTCGACATTTAATTGATTTTGAGATAATTTTTCTACCTTTGGTCATGAAATATAAAACAAACCGACAAAGATGAAAGAATTTTTGAAAATGACATTGGCCGTGCTGTGCGGCCTGTTCATCATGGGAATTTTGAGTTCCGTCATGTTTTTCAGCTGTGCGGGAGCATTGGCGTCACTTGGAAGCAGCACACCTGTCATGCCGCGTTCCGGCGTCCTGAACATGGACCTCGGAAAGGTGGTGATGACCGAACAGACACAGGAAATGAACCCGATGGCTGTAATCCAGGGAGACGAAACCACATCTATAGGACTTTGGGATGCAGTACAGTCCATCAAAGCCGCTGCAGCTGATCCTGCGGTACAATATATCTACCTCCGTCCGGAAGGATTCGGCGCAAGCATCGCCCAGGTAGAGGAACTCCGCCAGGCAATCGCCGAGTTCAGGAAAAGCGGCAAGGCAGTGGTGGCATACCTCGAAAATCCGACTACCGGAGCATACTACCTCGCAACGGCTGCCGACAAGATCTATATGGGCAGCTACTGCGGAGGAACCAGCATGATGACAGGCGTCGGCACCCAGATGTTCTTTCTGAAGGACCTCCTCGACAAGTTCGGCGTCAATGTCCAGCTCATCCGCCACGGCAAATACAAATCCGCCGGAGAGATGTATATAAAGAACAAGCCGAGCGACGAGAACATGGAGCAGAACCAGGAGATGATAAACTCCATCTGGACCAATCTCGCTGAAGTCATCTGCGAAAGCAGGGATATCACCAGAGAGAAACTTGACAGCCTGATAGACAACCTCTGCCTCTGCACTCCGCAGGATTTCCTGAAATATTCGCTTGTAGATGAACTGCTTACGAAAGAAGAGCTCAAAGAAAAGCTGGCATCGCTGGCAGTGAAAGACAGTTTCAAGGAAGTCCAGATGATTCCGTTCAAGGATTATGTGACAGTTCTCACGACCACCCCTTCCGCAGCCAAGAACAAGATTGCCATCATCTTCGCTGAAGGCGAAATCGTGGACGGAAAAGACAAACAGGCAGTAGCTGGAGACCGTTTCGCGTCAATCATTGCCGATGTACGTGCAGACTCGTCTGTAAAAGCAGTGGTCCTCCGTGTGGCATCGCCTGGCGGAAGCGTACTCGCATCCGAGAAGATAAGGAACGAAATCGACCTGCTCCGCAAAGAGAAACCGGTCATTGCATCTTATGGAAGTTACGCTGCATCAGGCGGTTACTGGATTTCCAACAGCTGCGACAAGATTTACTCCGACCCGTCCACATTGACCGGCTCCATCGGAGTATTCAGCATGATTCCGGATCTCAGCAAGACAGCGAAAGACATCTTGAAGGTCAATGTCACCTCGGTAGGGTCAAGCCGCCACAGCGACATGTTCTCCCTCATCAGACCGCTTGACGCACAGGAAGTTGCATACATGCAGAAATCCGTCAATGACATTTATGACGCATTCCTCGCCAATGTTTCTGAAGGACGCGGCATGAGCACGGAAGAGATTGACAAGATCGCACAGGGCCGTGTCTGGACAGGTTCGGATGCATTGAAAATCGGACTCGTGGATGAAATCGGTTCGCTCTATGACGCAGTATCTTACGCCGCAGGCACACAGGGAGACGGCGACCTTGCGGACTGGAGCATAGCATGTTATCCTAAGCCACAGACTCTTCTCGAAATGATAATGGAGTCGCTTTCAGGCACATCAAGCGTGATGGCAGGAACACCGTTCGCACCGGTAGAGAAAGCCTACAAGGACTGGAACTGGAATTCCTCCGAAAGAATTTACGCGAGGATGCCTTATATAATGGATGTCAGATAAATCGTAATCAATTCGGAAGTCCCGGATGTCGCTTTGACAGCCTCATCCACACGACAATAGAATCTGCCGGAAGCATAGCCGCAAACCGCTGCGACATGTTCTCCGGCAGTATTTTTTCCGTCAATGCCGGGGCACACGATCACGACCGCCTCATCCTTCTCATCCACATTCAGTTTCATATCTGAAAAGATATCGCTCAGTTTCTTTTTGCCGCCGGTGCCGATAGGCCGCATCCAATCACCTGAATTCCAACCTCTTATAAGAAAAGGAAACTTCAATTTCTCCGCATCGGCCGCCAATACGGATGACGCTGCAAGACGACGCGCCCCGGCAGCGGCATCACCCTCCGCAGACCTCAACGACACCTTCAGCCGACAATTCCGGAAAGAATACAACGACTCCCCTTCCACCGTCATACAAGCCTCACTCTCAACCACTTGCGGCAGCCCTGAAATCCGTCCGCGCCTACCGCCGATATCCGATTTCTTGACAATGAAGAAGTCACCGGCCGTCAATATCCTATAGCCCTGGGCAATGAATTCCTTTCCGGAAAATGTCCCGTCACTGTTCAGAAGCGACATGACAGGGTCCAATGTCGCCGAACGGAACCCGAACGGTTCCAGCAGACGGTAAAGTACATATTCCCAATGAGTTTCTTTTTTGAGAGCGGAAACATTGACCCTCAGGCACTCCCCCGCCTCGGGCATTGCGCACACACGCGGCTTGGCAGCATTGAAATAATCCTCGGCGATAGCATTTTCCTGGGCGAAAGCCCGCATCTCGCGCCCGAAGGTCTTGAGGAACGAAGGATTCAGACTCTCGAACACGGGGAACACCAAGTGCCTGATTTTGTTGCGCTTATATATGGTCTCGGCATTGGTCCGGTCGTCATGGTACTTCGCATGGCATTCATTGACGAAGGCATTGATCCGGTCGCGCGAGAAAGCCAGAAGCGGGCGCACCAGACGGACGCCTTCCAGGCTCTGCTGCGACACCGGGACATTGGACACCGGCTTCATGCCCGTAATGCCGCGCAGCCCCGTTCCGCGAAGGAGGTTCAGCATGAGCGTCTCGGCATTGTCATTCGCGTTATGTGCCACAGACACAGCATAATAGCCATGTTTCAGACAGAGTGAGGCGAACCAGTCATAACGCAGTTCGCGCGCCGCCATCTCGATGCTCTGCGAGTGCTCCGACGCGTACCGCTCCGTATCGAAATCCACTGAATGGAACGCGACGCCATGGGATGCCGCCCAGCAGCGTACAAGTTCCGCGTCAGCATCACTTTCCTCGCCGCGCAAATGGAAATTGCAATGCGCTACCGCAATGTTGCCCTTCCAGCTGCTATGCGCGAACAGCTCCGCCATGCAGATGGAGTCGGCCCCACCGCTTACAGCAAGAAGGGCTGTTTCCCCTTCAGGAATCAGCCCCACCAAAATCTTGTCAAATTCTTTCTGCATGCCTAGCGTTTTCTGGATGCAATCGTATATGAGAATCCGAATGCCAAAGACTCCTTGAACTGCACTGCCTTGCGTCCGTCAGGATATTTTTTCAATGTCTTGTCGGTCTTGACCATCACCTTGTCATCATATATCAGGTTGGTAGTCACCGTCAATGAGAAATATTTGGCGATTTTCCAGTCGAACCTGTTATCCCAGTTCACACGGATATTCTGGGGATTGTCCAGATAATCGGAGAAGAGCACGAGCTGCGAGGTGTACTTGAAATTGTCATTGATCTGCAGCTTGCCATCAATCTTGATCTGGGCACCGAACTCGAATCTGGCGGGACGGTAAGCATCTCCGCTAGACTTTCCGGCCACGAACGCGTCATACTCATCCTTGTCTTTCCCTGCAAGTGCGGCAATGTCAGCTGCGCTCATGCCATCGAACTTGTCATACTTCTTCTTTAACTCCATTCCGTATGACTTCCTGAGGGTCTCGTCCGTAACGACTACGAAACCGCCGGTAAGAGGGGCGATGTTCACTGTCAGCCACTTGGTCGGGACCCAGTCAATACCGATTGCGATGTTCGTGTAGGCCGGAGATATGAATCCGGATTTCACTTTGCGGCTGGCTTTCCAGTCGCTCTTTCCCGGCTCCCAATCATCCGGAGCTGTATCCGGCTTGGACGGGATAGGATAATTGTAGCTGTTGGAGAACTGCGACTTGAAGTTGAATTGAGCTGAATAGTTCAATGTCTTGGCAGCCTTGTAACCGAACTTGCCCTCATAGTACATACGGTCATCGCTCTTCTGTATGAACGGCTTGTCCTCGGAATAGAGGAAACCGTAGTCCAGCTGGAGACGGTTGTTGAAGAACAGCTCGTCCTTCTTGTAATTCGCATTGGCATCAATGAATGACTTGAGTGTCACGCTGTTATATCCGCCGGCAGCCCAGTTGGTAAGGTTCGTCTGTCCGAAGTCGATCTTCGTAAGAAGGGAATTCGTCCAATATCTCGGTTTAGGTGTCTTGACTACAGCTTCAGGAGCGCCCGCAATCGCCTTGGCAGCCTCTTCAGCAGCCTTCTGTGCGTCAGTGACATCCTGTGCGGACACGGAGGCCACGGCAAGCAAAAACGCTGATGCGCTGATGATGATTCTCTTCATAAGCAATTAACTAATACGCGATTGCAAACACAACTCTCTCATGAGAAGGCTTTCCGGAGTAGATATCCACGCCCTCTTCCTTGCAGACATAGCTGTCCACAGGAATACATCTGATGGTAGCCTTGGTTTCGTCCTTGATCTTCTGCTCGGTCTCGGCAGTTCCGTCCCAATGGCAGAGCAGGAACTTGCCCTGGGTGATCTTCTCCTTGAATTCCTCCCAAGAATCGCATTTCTCGACTCTTGTCTCCCTGAATGACAATGCTTTCTTATATATATTGTCCTGAATGTCGACCAGAAGGTCCTCAATATATTTGTCAATGCCTTCGAGCGAAACGGTGTTCTTTTCAAGCGTGTCACGACGATGGACCTCCACCGTATCGTTCTGAAGGTCACGCGCACCGATTGCCAATCTGACAGGCACGCCCTTGAGTTCCCATTCAGCGAACTTGAAGCCAGGCCTGAGGGTGTCACGGTCGTCAATCTTGACAGAATGTCCGGCAGCCTCAAGCGCAGACTTGATCTGGTTCATCTTCCCAATGATGGCAGCATGGTCCTCGGCCGTCTTGTAGATAGGGACCATAACCACCTCAATAGGAGCAAGTGCCGGAGGGAGGACGAGTCCGTTGTCATCGCCGTGTGCCATGATGAGCGCACCCATCAGACGTGTGGACACGCCCCATGAAGTAGCCCAGACATACTGCTGCTGACCTTCATTGTCAGTATATTTCACGTCGAAAGACTTGGCGAAATTCTGTCCGAGGAAATGCGAAGTACCTGACTGCAAAGCCTTTCCGTCCTGCATCATTGCCTCGATGGTAAGGGTATCGAGAGCTCCGGCGAAACGCTCGTTAGGGCTCTTGTGTCCTACGATTACAGGAAGCGCCATATAGTTGCGGGCGAAGTCGGCATAGACGTGAACCATCTTCACTGCCTCTTCCTGAGCCTCCTGAGATGTGGCATGGGCGGTATGGCCCTCCTGCCACAGGAACTCTGCGGTCCTGAGGAACAGACGGGTACGCATCTCCCATCTTACGACATTGGCCCACTGGTTGCACATGATAGGAAGATCTCTCCAGGACTTGATCCAATTCTTGTACGTGCTCCAGATAATGGTCTCGGAAGTCGGTCTTACGATAAGTTCTTCCTCAAGTTTCGATGACGGATCCACCACGACGCCGTTGCCGTCAGGATCGTTCATGAGGCGGTGGTGGGTAACCACTGCACATTCTTTGGCGAATCCTGCCACATGCTCCGCCTCACGGCTGAAGAATGACTTGGGGATAAAAAGAGGGAAATATGCATTCACTGCACCTGTCTCTTTGAATTTAGCGTCGAGGATATGCTGCATTTTCTCCCATATTGCATATCCGTAAGGTTTGATGACCATACATCCCCTGACCGGAGACTGTTCTGCAAGGTCTGCCTTGACTACCAGGTCGTTATACCACTGAGAGTAGTTCTCTGACCTTTTGGTTATCTGATCTGCCATCGTAAAAAAATATTTTCCGGAGTATGCCAAGATACTGCCGTTCAAAGTTTTATCTGTTCATTTGCGGTGCATGGCCACCGCCTCTTCTATTGTTTTTTAGCGATATTATTGCTATTCTTGCAATAATGTACGCGCTTGCGCATTTAATGAATGGCAGGTATGAAAATTGCAACTGCCGGTAAAATGCGCTTAAGCGCAGGCACAAAGATACAAACTTTATATTAATTATTATAGGAGGTCCGATTATGAAAACGAACATTATGACTCTAGCCGGGGCGCTGATGATATTGGCATCTTGCGGCTCCGCGTCACAGTATGCGTCCTCACAGGAATTTCAGGACGGATTCTACAGCAGACCTGCCGAAACCCAAACCAGGGCGGCTGTCCAAGCTTCCCGTTCCAAGGTCAATGATCTTGTAAAAGAAACTGAAAGTTCTCAGCTCTTCCTCAAAGCAGGACAGACTGATACGCTGTTTGTTCCGGAGAACATGTCCACGACATTGAAATTCAACAAACAGGACAATGCGACTACCGTCACGGTGACGAACTCGCCGTCATATTCATTGTACCCGGACGGGTACGCCGACGGTTTTGCAGCCGGGTTCGCATCTTCTTATTGGCCGGGATCATACTGGCGTTACCCTTACTACAGTTCCTGGTACTGGGGTGCGAATCCATGGTATTATTCCGGAATCTGGTGGGACAGATGGTATTGGAGCGACCCATGGTACAGCTCATGGTACTGGAACGACCCATGGTACTGGGGACGTCCGGGATATTATTGGTCATGGTATTATGACCCGTGGTATCATGATCCTTGGTATCATCATCACTATCATCACCATCATCATTGGTGTGGCGACTATTATTACGGCCATGGAGGACGGGACGTGTATTGGGGAGACAGAGGCTCGACCACCGGCAACCGCCGCGGCGACGTCATGGGCGTGACCTCTTCCAACGTCAGGAGAAATACAGGCACAATGACTTCGTCCGGTGTAAGACGCACAACGGCAACGGCATCCGCTTCAGGCACGAGGGCCAATGCTTCCACGCTGTCACCGGTCCGCAGGGTATCGGCAGCGAGCACCGCATCGGCACGCCCGACGACATCGCGTCCGACAGCATCCAACAGCGGTTCCGGCAATGTCGTAAGACGTAGCGGTTCCACTTCAGGCGGATATGGTTCCACAGCCTCATCTTCAAGCAATTACAGGCCGTCAGGAAGCACTGTCAGGACAAACGGCGGCACCGTCAGGACGAACAGCGGTTCCGTAAGTTCGAACGGCAGTTCCGTCAGGACAAGCGGCAGCTCTTTCGGCAGAACGGAGGGCAGCACCATAAACAGGACGGCAGGCGGCACCGTTTACCGCAGACCGGCCTCAAGCCAGTCATCATCAAGCAGTTCAAGCTCATCATACCGCAGCAGTTCTTCAAGCAATTCATACGGCAGCGGCAGTTCTTACAGGAGCTCAGGCAGTTCTTACAGAAGTTCCGGCAGTTCCTCATCTTCCTACAGGAGTTCTTCAAGCAGTTCTTCCTCTTCGTATAGAAGTTCCGGCAGCAGTTCCTCTTACAGGAGCAGCGGGTCATCCTACGGCGGAGGCAGTTCTTACAGAAGTTCCGGTGGCAGCTACTCCGGAGGCGGAGTTTCACGTTCTTCCGGCGGAAGTTCCGGCGGAGCAGTCAGGAGACATTAATTATGATACATATGAAAAAACAGACAATAGCAATTCTTCTGCTCGCGGCATTTGCTGCTGATGCGGGAGCACAGACAGTCGCAGATGCAATGAGATTCAGCGACAACAACTATTACGGCACGGCGCGAAGCATCTCGATGGGAAACGCCTTCACGGCACTCGGCGGCGACCTCGGTTCGATCTCATTGAACCCGGCAGGATCCGCAGTGAACAACTTCTCCCAGGCGACATTGACACCGAACATCAGCATCATATCTTCCTCCGCGAAGTACAATGCCATGCCGTCCATTGCGGACATGTTCGGACCGGCGACCAAAAACAACACCGCTCGTTTCACGATGCCTAATGTCGGCACCATCATCAACATGAACACCGGCAACAAGATAGGCCTGAAGAGCATATCCTTCGGAATCGTGGCCAATGCTTCCGCCAATTATCTTGACGACGTGGCGGCAAGCGGAAGGAACACATCCACGACCTACGCAGGATATCTGGCAGCCAAATCCGCCGGCATCAATTCCGCAAGCATCAATGACAATGCATATTACAACACTGACATTCCTTGGCAGACCATTGTCGGCTGGAAGTCAATGCTGATATCGAACTACAACAGCAACAATGGTGATTACATCGGCGTTACCGAAAAGGCCAGCGACATGGGTTCGGGAAAGTATGACATCTCACTCCCTGACGCCATCGACCAGAGATACGGACGCAGATCACATGGAAACAAATATGACATCGTATTCAACATCGGAGCCAACATTTCCGACAGGTTCTTCGTGGGAGCGAACCTCGGGGTGACCTCGATCGACTACTCCATGAACCAGTATTTCAAGGAGATAGCAGTGAACCCTGACAGTTTTCAGATCGACATGGCAGACAATGCAGGCAATGTCCAGACCACATATTTCAACCAGCTCAGGTCCAGGTATTCATACGATGCCGACGGAGCGGGAGTCTATGCCAAGTTCGGATTCATTGCCGTGCCTGTACAGGGACTCCGCGTAGGTGCAGCCATCCAGACCCCTACCGCGAACTTCATCACGGAGCATTGGCAGCTTGCGGGCGAGACATATTATATGAGCAGTAATTTCGATGCCAGCGCACAGTCTCCGAGAGGCGAATACAAATACAAGTTCGTTTCACCATACAGGGTCAATGTCGGAGTCGCATATACCTTCGGTTCATTGGGAGTGGTCAGTGCCGATTACGAGCTCTGCGACTACAGCACGATGAAATTCTCGGAGACCGAGACCAATGACAATTCAGCATTTGAAGCTGTCAACGGCGACATCAAGAACTTCGCCGGAGCGGCCCACATGCTGAGGCTCGGAGCTGAACTCAAAGTTCTTCCGTCATTTGCCGTCAGGGCAGGTTACAACATCTCCACAAGTGGCGAGAGATACTTCGAAAACGACGTGAAGAAGACTCCGAAGGCTTACAGAACAGCGATTTCCGGAGGTCTCGGATACAGCTCCAAGGGTTCGTTCTTCTGCGACCTCGCAGTAAGAGGCACCAAGTTCCCGTACGAATACATCTATCCGTATGACACTTACATCAAAGACGCATTGTCCCCTGAAATCCAGTACAGAAAGAGGATTTGGGATGTGGTAATGACCTTCGGCTGGAGATTTTAGAGATTCTTCAGATAGGAAATGGAGTCCGGACCTTCATTGAAAAGAAGATCCATGATGGACAAATCAGAGATAAAGCCATGCTTCAGGGAAAAGACCTGCCAGTATGGCTTTTTCAATTTCAGGTCCTCAAGAATGGTATTCGGACGTTTCGGATGGATTACTCCCCGGTAATCCCTGCCGTAAATGCCGGAATCGCGGGCCGTGAATTCTTCCGTGAATTTCAGCTCGGCGGCAATCCCCGTCTTCTTCAGGAAGAAGCGGAGCAGGTCAATGTTAAGGTCGAAAAGATATTCATGGCGCTTTTCCAGAATGGCGAAAAGTTCGTCACGATAATAGTCGAACCAGGCGGAAGATTCGTAGGCGGAAATGATGGCGCGCTCCATCCTCTGGAGCCAAGGCTTCGACCAGTCAATCCTCAACTTCCTGACAGGCAGCGCATAAGTTCCGTTTTCATGCACGATGGGAACGGACAATGCTTCTACACCTCCTGCCGCATAGATGCGGCACCGGTTGCGATATGACTGTTTCTGATAATTCTCACAGGCTTCGATATAGACCTCCGAAGGTATATAAGAATTTACCCTGCCGGTGGACAGGGTAAACTCTTCAGCTATCGCCGCGAAATAAGACACGGGCGGGAAAAATGCCATTTCCAGCAGCATCTAGTCGATATCTCCTTTTTCGTTGCTTGAATTGGCCTTTACGATACCGCGTTTCGATGAACGGATGAAGTTAAGGATTGTAGCCTTCTCTTCGGAATCAGGGAAACCTGCCTCGACCTTGGCACAGCCGTCAGTGATATTGTAACCCTGGAAATAGATGGTATCGTAGATATCCTTGATGTTTCTTACAGTATCAGCAGAGAAACCTCTTCTGCGGAGTCCGACGATGTTCACGCCGGCATAGCAGATAGGATCACGTCCGCAAAGCGCGTATGGTGGAATGTCCTTGTTGATCTTGGACATGCCGCCGATCATCGCATGGCAACCGACTCTCGTAAACTGGTGAGCCTTCGCGCCGCCGCCGATGATAGCCCAGTCATCAACCTCGGTTTCACCGGCAATGCCGACGTAACTTACAAGGATACAATGACTTCCTACCTGGCAGTCGTGAGCGATATGCACGTATGACATGATCAATGTATTGCTTCCGACCTTGGTAACGCCCTTTCCGCTGGCCTTGGTACCACGGTTGATGGTAACGCACTCACGGATAGTCACATTGTCGCCGATTTCCACGTATGTCACCTCGCCGTCGAATTTAAGGTCCTGAGGAACAGCACCTACTACAGCGCCAGGGAACACTTCGCAGTTCTTGCCCATCTTTACATAAGGATAAATCACTGCGTGAGGATAAATCTTGCAGCCGTCACCGATCTGTACATCATCATCAATGAATGCGTATGGGCCGATTTCGATATTGTCTCCCAGAATAGCCTTCGGGCTGACAGTTGCCAATGGATGAATCTTGTTCATAGTAATTATTTCATTTTAGCCAGGAGGGCACGCACTGCCTTCGCTGTATTTGTATTAATGGTATGTCCCGGCTTGAATGCAGTAACCTTGGCATTCAGATATCCGCCGGCAAGTCTCATGTCGCCGATCATATCCAGGAGCTTATGTCTTCCGCATTCGTTAGGGAAATGAAGTTTCAGATTGCTGAGATAGCCGCTTTCGCTTACGCCGAGCTTAGGCTGGTTGAAAAGTGCAGCCATCCTGTCGAGCTGTTCATCAGTGACAGGGTGCTCCACGATTACGATGGCATTGTCCACGTCACCGCCCTTTACCAGATTGTTGGCGAAGAGGAACTCGACCTCGTGGAAGAAAACGAAAGTGCGGCAAGGGCCGATTTCATTTGCATAATCCTTGGTCAGGTCCCACGCGGCGCTCTGGACGCCGAGTACATGGGAATTGAAATCTACTGTAATGTCGTAGGAAGGAGCATCGGCAGGAGTCACTTTCACCCATGAACCGGTCTTCTCATCCTTGATTTCGACCTCGTCAGGAACAGTGATGTAAACTCTCTCGGCATTCTGCTCTGCCAGACCGGCTTCGGAGAAGGCATTCACATAAGGGAGCGCGCTACCGTCCAGAATAGGGACCTCGACATTATCCAGTTCGACAACAGCATTGTCAATGCCCATTCCGGTCAATGCCGACATTATATGTTCGATAGTAGAGACCGAAATTTCGCCTTCCGATATCGTCGTGCTGCGGGCCGTATTGGACACATTTTCCGCAAGGGCTTTCACAAAAGCCTCTGTGCCGATATCTTTCCGGAGGAATACGATTCCTGTATTTTCCGGAGCCGGCTTCACTGTCATCTCTGCAATGCGGCCGGTATGAAGACCTTTGCCATGGAACTGGCAAGCGCTATTGAGTGTATGCTGCTTCATCTTTTTTATCACAAAATTTTCTTATAGTCTGCAAATATATGTATTTTTCAGCGACTTGACCAAATTTCGGATTATTCCTTGCCCTGCTGCTTGAAAACAGCGTAGCTCCTCATATAGTTCTTGATAGGGATTGCAGGCGAACCGAGGAGGACTTCTCCGGATTTCCTGATGCTGCCGATGACGCCTGCCTGCGCACCGATGGTGGTATTGTCCGGAATCACGATATGTCCCGCGATACCTACCTGACCGCCGATAATGCAGTTCTTTCCGATCTTGGCAGAACCGGCGATACCGCATTGCGCAGCCATTACGGTATTGTCACCGATGACGACATTGTGCGCAATCTGGCAGAGGTTGTCGATTTTCACGCCTTTTCCGATGATGGTCGACTCCATTTCGGACTTGTCGATGGTGGTTCCGGCGCCGATTTCGACATTGTCACCGATGATGACATTGCCCAAGTGCTCGATTTTCTCCCAGGTACCGTCAGGCTGGGGCGCGTTTCCGAAACCGTCGGATCCGATGACGGCATTGGAATGGATGATCACATTGTCACCTATTATCATTCCCGGATAGATGCACACGCCAGGATAGATGATGCAATGGGAACCTATCTTGGTATTGTCACCGACATATACGTTTTCGTAGATTTTCGTATAGTCGCCGACTACGGCATGATGGCCTACGTATGAGTGGCTGCCGAGGTAGACTTTTTTTCCGAATTTGGTGGTCAGGAACCATGATGAACGGAATCCGCGATGCCTGCGGTCGGTCCTTTTCTGTGTGGCTACATATTTCAGGAGCTCGGCAACGGCAGTGTATGCATCTGCCACCCTGATCATCGTGCACGAAACAGGCTGCTTAGGCTCGAACGTATTGTTCACCAGAAGGATACTGGCCTTGCAGGTATATACATAATGTTCATATTTCGGGTTTGCGAAGAAGCACAACTGTCCTTCCTTGCCATGCTCGATTTTAGCAAATGATGTAACCTTTACCTCAGGGTCGCCGTCTACGGTTCCCTTCAGCACTTTCGCCAGCTGTTTGGCTGTAAATTCCATAGTACCAAGTATTTTATTTTACCCCGCCGGAAGCGGAATTATTAAACTCTTTGTGCAAATGTAACACTTTTTTTTCCATTTACGGAAATTTTAAGTATCTTTGCAAGGTGAGTTGAGATAGGGGACGAGCGCGTCTCCTGTCTTTTTTTATAAGAGCGTACACATTTATGGAAAAAACATTGATATATCAGACGATGACGGGTCCGGTGGAAGAGCGCGGATGTTTCATCACTGATATCACGGTCAGTCCTGACAATGACATTGTCATAGCCATTGAATCGGAGGAAGGGACTGTGGTGATGGACGATTGCGTGGCGGTGAACGACGCTTTCCTGGCAGCATTCGACCAGGACAAGGAAGATTATTCATTGACCGTGACTTCAGCAGGACTCGACCAGCCTTTCAAGATCGTGAAACAGTATGTAAAGGCTGTCGGGACGAAGGTCGTCGTGAAGACCAGGGACGGAAGGAAGATCACCGGAAAGATGGAGAGCGCGGATGAAAACGGATTTACCGTTTCGTACGAGGTGAAGGAAGCCGTTCCGGGAAAGAAGAAAAAGGAACTGGTACGCCACGAAGAGACTTTCGCTTACGGTGATGTCAATTCCGTAATGCCGCACATTGATTTCGAATAATATAATAAAAGTACAATATATGGATTCAGAAAAAATCGACCTCAAAACCGCGTTTGCGCTTTTCAAGGACGAAAAGCATATTGACCGCCCGGTAATGATGGGTGTGCTCAAGGATGTTTTCATGACACAGCTTACCAAGACTTTCGGCTCGGCCGACAACTTCGACGTCATCATCAATGTCGACAAGGGAGACTGCGAGATCTACCAGAACCTGGAGGTCGTGGAGAACGTGGAGAACCCCAACACCCAGATTTCTCTGGAGGAGGTCAACAAGAACGGCGACGACTACGAACTCGGAGAGACATTTACCAGAAAGGTGGAGCTCAAAGATTTCGGAAGACGTGGAATCCTCAATATCCGCCAGAATCTTCAGGGAAGAATCATGGATATAGAGAAAGCCAACCTCTATAACAAATATACGGACAAGATCGGCGAGATCTTCACCGGTGAAGTTTACCAGACATGGTCCAAGGAGGTGCTTATCCTCGACGAGGACGGCAACGAGCTCAGACTGCCCAAGAACGAGCAGATTCCGGGTGAGCATTTCAAGAAGAACGACACCGTCCGCGCCATCATCAAGAGCGTGGAGATGAAGAACAATACCACTCCTTACATTGTCCTTTCCAGAACTTCCGACGAGTTCCTCAAGAAGCTTTTCGAGCAGGAGGTTCCGGAGATTTTCGACGGACTCATCACTATCAAGAAGGTAGTCCGCATCCCTGGCGAGAGAGCGAAGGTGGCCGTAGAGTCTTATGACGACAGAATCGATCCTATCGGAGCTTGTATCGGTGTGAAGGGTTCCAGAATCATCGGCATCGTACGTGAGCTCAGGAACGAGAACATCGACGTTCTCCAGTGGACAAGCAACACCCAGCTTCTCATCCAGAGGGCGCTTAACCCTGCGAAGATATCGTCCATCGACATGGGCACTGACGAGAATGACAAGATCAAGGTGTTCATGCTGCCTGACGAAGTCAAGAAAGGTATCGGCAAGGGCGGCTGCAACATCAAGCTTGCAGGCATGCTAGTAGGACGCGAGATCGAGGTTTGGAGAGAGATGCCTAAGGAAGACGGAGAGGAAGAGGGCGACGATGAGGATGTATTGCTCAGCGAGTTCAACAACGAGATCGATCCTTGGGTCATCGAGAGACTCCAGTCAATAGGTTGTGATACCGCGAAGAGCGTATTGGCACTGGATCCTGCGGACATCGCCAAGAGGGCTGACCTCGAGGATGAGACCGTAGAGGAGGTTGTCAACATTCTCCGTGCTGAATTCGAAGAAGAGTAGAAGAAGCTGCAAGACAGATTCTAATTTATAAATTTTAAAGGGGTTTTTATGGCAGAAATCAGACTGAACAAGCTAACAAGACAATTTAACGTGGGACTTCAGACATTGGTGGATTTCCTGAACGGGAAGGGCGCCAATGTGGAGATGAATCCTAACGCGAAAGTATCTGACGAGTATATTCCAGATTTGGAGAAGGCTTTCGGCGGCGACGCCAAGGCCAAGGAGGATTCGGAGCGCGTGCAGATCAAGATAAAGGAAATCATTGAGAAAGGCACCAAGAAGAAAGACGAGGATGAGGAGGAGCCGGCTAGCGGCACCGTCATCATCCGTGGCGCCGGCAACGGCTCATTCGCGAAAGCGGAAGAGGCTGAGGCACCTGCCGAGGAAGTGAAGGCAGAGCCTGAGGTAAAGCCGGAAGAGGAGGCAGCTCCAGCTAAAGTTGCTGAGCCTGAGACAGTTCCAGAGCAGAAACCAGAACCAACGCCTGAACCGGAACCTGTACAGGAGCCTGAGCCTGTCATGAAAGAGGAGATTAAAGTGGAGGAGAAACCTGTCATCGAAGAGAAACCGGTGGCAGAGCCGGAGCCTGCAGCACCTGTTGCTGCGACATTGGCCGTAACGGAAGAAAAGCCTGAGAAACCATCCGTTCCAACCCCTGCGGAGGAGGCTCATTCCGGACAGGCCAAGAAATCCGACATCAAGAAGAGCGACAGGGCACCTAAGGAGTTCAATCCTAAGGTGGACAAGGCCAAACTGAAAGCAGAGCACAAGCTGCAGAAGGCGGCTTCAAGTTCTGACGAAGAGGACACGCCTGCAAGCACCGGCGGTCTGAAGATTGTCGGCAAGGTGGATTTGTCCCAGTTCGAGCCTAAGAAGAACAAGAAGAGAGAGCGCATTGCCAAGGGCGGAAGCCAGAAAGTCGATGTGAACAAGATTGACAATGACGACAACCGCAAGGACGGCAACAAGAAGAACCGTCAGGGCAGCAACAACGGCCAGAACAACGGCCAGAACGGAAAAAAAGATTTCCGTCAGGGCGGAAACAACGGCGGCCAGCAGCAGGGCGGTCATTTTGGTCATTTTCATGTTTCTTACCTCGCTCTAAAACCAATATTCCGTTGTGTTTTTCAAACAACAACGGAATTATAGCAGAATTTGTGGTAAAATGAAAGTGGTACTACACAAAAGTATGATTTTACCCAAAAACGGAGAGCATTCTATGATAACGATTCGAGAATATGCCCGCCCCGCCACACTGGAAGAAGCATGGCAGCTGAACCAGAAGCGCCCGAACCGGGTGCTGGGAGGGATGCTGTGGCTGAAAATGGAAAAAATCAGCGTTGGCACAGCCATTGACCTATCTGCGCTGGGGTTGGATACCATTGAAGAAACCGATACCGAATTTGCCATTGGCGCCATGGCAACGCTGCGCAGCCTGGAAACCCACGCCGCGCTGAACGCGGCCACCAACGGCGCCATGCGGGAGGCCGTGCGCCATATTGTGGGGGTGCAGTTCCGCAACTGCGCCACCGTGGGCGGCAGCGTGTACGGGCGGTTTGGCTTTTCAGACGTATTAACGCTGCTGCTGGCGCTGGACTGCGATGTGGAGCTGTACAAAGCAGGCCGGATGCCCATTGCACAGTTTGCCGCCCTGCCCTATGACCGTGATATTTTGACCCATGTTTACATAAAAAAGACGCCGGGGCTTGCAGTGCATTACCAGTCTGTGCGGGCCACCCAGACGGACTTCCCGATTTTGACCTGCGCTGCTGCACGCACGGCGGATGGAGCCTACCGCTTTGCCATCGGTGCACGCCCCATGAAAGCCATGCTTGTCTGCCCCACGGCCGCCCCGGATGAGCTGCCCGCCGCCGTACAGGCTGCGGTGCCCACCGGCAGCAACCTGCGCGGCAGTGCCGCCTACCGCACCCATCTGGTGGGGGTGCTTGTCAAGCGTGCCGTACAGGCACTGGGGAACCTGGAGGTGCTCTGATGCAAATTCATTTTACGTTGAACCATAAAAAAACAGCTGCTGAGATCGCCCCCGATACCCTGCTGATTGATCTGGTGCGCTCTTTAGGCTGCAAAAGCGTCAAGCGCGGGTGCGAAACCGCCAACTGCGGGCTGTGCACCGTGTTTTTGGACGAAAAGCCGGTGCTTTCCTGCTCTGTTCTTGCGGCCAGAGCCGACGGACATGAGGTTACAACTCTGGAGGGCCTTCAGAAAGAGTCAGAGGAATTTGCTGATTTTCTGGGAGAGAAATCCGTTGCGCGGCTCCATGCCGCAGCTGAACACTTCATAACTAACACATAAACAAAAAAGGAGGGCAAAAAATGTTTAAAATCATACGAGAAGACGACGTAGTGTATTTCTGTAACGCAGTGGGGGAGGTGTTCTGCTGGGATTTCCATACAAAAGACGGGAAGCCGGACTTGAGCTTGGAGAACCCTTACTCATCGGCAGGGCTGGTCACCGTGGATATCGACAGTGAACGAATACCGGAAGCTTTGCGCAGGGCATATGAAGCCGCGTGGTCTGCAGGCTATGGATTTCCCTGCTACATTGCTCTGGTCGATGGTGTGCCGTG
>ERZ779851.545-NODE-545-length-37563-cov-9.468113_pt1 | contig 37563 bp, 57 predicted proteins | sample MGYA00511094_ERZ779851 | MGnify/ENA primary metagenome ERZ779851 (study PRJEB29588, sample SAMEA2155512) | human gut metagenome | biome: human gut; feature: human-associated habitat; material: faeces | place: Denmark | collected 2008/2010 ...
AAGTATTTCATCTGTTGGTAATGGTTCAATCATTCTTTCTATCGAAAATCCTGCATTAATTAATGTGTTTATGATTGTTGAGAAAGTTCTATGGTATTTTTTTACATTATCAACAAACCATACTGACTCTCTTTCTCCCTCGATACCATAATTCGCAAGATTAAGATGTATCTTATTACCTTGTTCGTCTCTTGTCCATCTGTTACCTCCAGAATGGCAAGTACATAATGGATTCTCTTGTGAATAAAGAAATATTCCTTCTGTATCAAGCATATTGTAAATGTCGCTAACTACTCCCTCAAAATCTTCAACATAATGGAACGCTAACGAACTAACTACTATATCAAATTGTTCATTTAATTCTGCAATCTTTTCCATAGGCATATTGATATAAATTATATTTTGGTCACTATTTTCATTTCTGGCAACCTCTAACATCTTTTCGGATATATCAATCCCAACTACCTTTTTTGCTCCACACTCAATAAATCGTTTGCAATGTTCTCCAAATCCACATCCCAAATCTAATACTCTTTTATTTTTTAAATCTGGCAACATAGAAAACAATGCAGGTATTTCAAATAAGTTATTGGCATTTATTTTGTTATCTCTAATCTTTTTATATCCCTCAAAGAATATTTCATTATCATATATATTCTGTTGTGCCATATTCTCCTCCACAATCATGAAAATTACGATTCATCGAGCTGTTTAATACAAAGAACAGCTTGAAATCATTTATTTTTCATACTTCTTTGTTATGTACAAACTATAAATCGCCATTATTGCTATTGTTTCCATCATTACCCCTAAAACAGATAACAAAATATATGGCGAATTTTGTCCACTAAACAGCGGAATTCCTAATATGATAAAAATCACTCCGTAAACAATAAACAATTTACCTGTTGCACGATTATATCCCTCTAGGTCATTCACTTCAAAGTTCTTTATGTTAGCCCAAAATCCAACTGCTTTCTTTGCGAAAAAGGCACTAATACCTAACCCTATCATAAAACATCCAAACAATGCCCATATTATAAATCCAATAATGCTTCCATCCATCAGACAGCCTCCTTACATATTCCGATTTTGTTAAACTCTTTCTATGCTCCATCTTCTTGCCCTTCGGACAAGAAGCATCCCTCGCTCTAAAGAGCTCGGTCAATTCCGATTTTTCAGTTTGACCTTATCCATTGATTTTTACTCTTGCTTTAGCTGTATAATCAGAAATCTCAACTTTAATAACTGCTACTGTACCAACCATTTGATTACTAAAATCAAAAGTTCTACCTGTCTGATTTTTCATAAGAAGATTTAGACCATATTTCTTTTCCTCTATATCTTCAACTACGGTTGCTTTTCCTTGTCCTATCACAGATGAATAAAAAGAACTATACTGACACGGAATATCTTCTGCGGCATCAAGCTCGATATCAGTTTCCAATTCTATACAGGCGTTACCATTTTCTTTTATTAATTCAATCTTATGTCCCACCTTTGCGCTATGCATATAAAATACAAAAATGTCCTTTGTAGCGTCATATTCATATCCGTAATGTAGTGGCACAATATGAGGAAACCCTTTATCTATTAGTCCAAGATGCAAAATCTTAGCCTCATCTATAATTTTTGTTATCTTGTTTATATCTGTTACTGCTCTATCTTTTCTTCTGATTTCTTTATCCAATGTTTTCCTCCAAAATCCCGAGCTATATATTTGATTATAAAATAGATGTCTGCTGTTTGCAATGTACATTTATAAACTCATTTCCCATGGGTACACAATACCTAAAAGGGAAAAAATAATTTAATAAAAGGCTTTGCACAATGAAGTGTAAAGCCTTTATTTATTCGTTTATGCTTGATTCTCTTTTCATAAAAAAGAATAATGTTGAGTACCTTTTTGAGTACCTTTAAAAAAATGAGTGGCTCAAATTCAGTATTTAAGCCACTTTTTTAGTGGACTAGACGGGAGTCGAACCTATTTAAGAATTGCTATCGTGCCTATATTTACTATATATTCACGGCTTCTGGTGTAATTTTGGGGAAATTTCTTCTATATTATGTATCTATTTCTTAACTCCAGACAACAGCCAGTATGTAGTATTAATTCCTACTTTTTTATCTTCTTTAAGACCTCTGTTGCGCTGGAATACACCTACGCAAGTATCAAGGTAGTCTGTCCACTTACCATTATCCGTCTCCAGCTTGGTAAATCCGTAAACATCATGTAACGTCTTGCGTAACCACTTAATAGCTGTAGGGCAATAATGAGACTGACCTTTCCATAAGGTATGCGTAGATGCGAAATCCTGCGATCTCTTACCCCACTTTTTATCCTCTGCCAGTATATCGTCTCCCTTGAGATCAAATCCTACGTTCATAGCATGTTGCCAAGCCTTGACATACTCATTTTCAAGATAGATATTCTTATCGCCTTTCCATGACTCGTCCTTTACAGGTTGTGGTGTTGTAGTAGGCGCAGGAGTAGGTGTAACTGCCAGAGAACTAATATCAGCGTACAGTATTGACATATCAAGAGAGCCCGCCTTAATGCCGGGTACCGTGCCACGGCTCGTATACTGCCAAGCGTAGATATTATCAATAGTTGGCTTGTTGTGTGGCTCGCCGTCATTCTTACCATACTTAGCAATCCACAACGGATATTGCTTGATGTCGCTCATATATGAGTTGTACCATGACTCACTCGCGTATATACCAACCTTATATCCTGCCTCTTCAATTTTCTTGCAGTATGCCAAAGAGTTATCATGTGCCACATTTTCTGTACCGTTTTGTTCGGAGTCGAAAAACACAGGCAAGTCTAATTTATAGCCTTTGATTAATCTAAGTGTATGCTGTGCTTCGCTCTCTGCCATTGCTGTGTTTTTTGCATATGAATAAAGATATATACCAAATGGTATGCCTAATTTTGTGCACGCATCTGCGTACTCTTTGAATTTCTTATCATCCTGCGATTCCATATCTTGTCCATATCCACATCTTAATATAGCACCTGCAACAAGTCCACTTGCTTTTACTTTCTCCCAGTCTATATCGCCATTATGATATGACACATCTATGATTTTTAACTCTGCCATGCTTATCCCTCACTTTCTACTTCTGGTATACCAGCGATTGATGTAAGTACGCTGACTACTCCTGCCACAACAGATGCAGATAATACCACTTTCCAGTCTACTGTTGATATGAGAGCTGACGAGCCAATGACTCCGATAGCCGTCTGTGCCATTGTTTTAACTGCTCTCACTCCTGCTGCCTTAAACCATTTCTTTGTATCTACTGATACATTAAATACACAATTTTTCATATGGATCCTCTCTTTCTATAAAAACGGAACTATAGAGTTAATAAATGCAAGTGCTGCTGCTCCTGCAATAGCACTTACAATAGTAGTGAATGCTGTACGAGTCATTGTGTTCCAGTTCTGCGCTGGTCTCGCTTCAAGCTCTGTCAGCTTATCACTATGTGCTTTTTGCACTTCGACCATATTCTTTACTGACATGGCCAGCTCTTGTACTGAAATAGTGAGGTCTTGTATCTGTTGCTGTTGCTTTTCCAGGTCATCTATTCGATGATTCGCAACCTTTAGTTTTTCACTATGTTCAGTAAGAGCTCTTACAATATCTTCATTTTCCACAGGCAGGCTCCTTTCTTTTTATATAGCAAGAGCCGGTACCTCATTTGGTGTCGGCTCTCAAGTCACTATGTTATATTTAATTGTTCTTTTATCGCATCGATCTGCTCCTGCAAGGCTTTTCCCTGTGCTGCAGCCAGCGGTACATCTGTTGCTGCAGATGTACAGTTATTAACGCAATCATCTTTTTTCACTGAATTTTCAGATATATCTTTCAAATCTCCTGATAATGAATTAATGGATTGACATAATCGCTTTAATATCTTTGATGATCCATTATATAGGATGTTTATCTGTTGCATGATACCACCTCTATGCATTTGTAAGTGTATATGTAATTTTCATGGATGTAGCAGCCGTTTTTACAATTGGCTGTGGTAAATTGAATATAGATCCTAAATAATTAATTACCTGCCTTCCATATGAAGAATACTTTGAAGTTGATGTATCGTATCCATTATCTCCATATGCCATCAAATTATCTGTTATCAATGTCGGGCTAGATGCATGTCCTTTGAATTCACCTTTTTCTTTTCTTCCTTGAAGTACAATATTACCATCAGGATATCCAAAAGCCCCACAATAACGTCCATCAGATAATTTTACACCAAATTTTATACCACCATTATTCAACGCTATTACATCTGTATCTATAGTTGCGTCTGATGGTATAATAGCCTGTTTAATATCTGCTGGATTGGCTAAATTTACAATATAAATTGATTTCAAATCCTCTGCCGCAAAAAATGCATATCCTTTTACTATTACAGCTTTACCCCACTCTTGTTTCAGCTTGCAACCTTTTAGATTTATACTTTTCATATCTGAAAGTTCAAAGTCATAATCTGATGTTTTCACTCTCCAATATTCTGCTGTTTCATTCATTGGAGCAATAATGTATGCGTAACCATCATATCCGGGATATAAACACGAATAATTTATCGAATTTTTCCTTTCAATACTGAATTCGGCAACTTTTTCAGCAACATTACGTAAATTGACACTATCAGAAAGACCATATACCCTAGAAGGAATATACTGCTTCATAACACCAAATGTCATTTTATAGTAAGTAACTCTTTCACTCGAATCATATCGTGTTGTTAAATTACTATTAGTTGAATCATAATAATATAGATATCCTCTCACACTATCGTAGCAAAGCGGATACAAATTAAAACTATCACTATTGTTTTTATTTAATGCATTGTGTATATACCCCCTCTGCCATGTTATATTATACGGATCACTATAATTATATTGATTCTCTGCCATAGTAAGTGCCAACGATCCTATAGTGCCATTTGCCTGTGATGTTGAAAAATCCCATACTGATTGAAATCCAGTATCAGTTTCATAACTTTCTGCATAATTTAATGATCCTCTGTCAGCATATTCAGTATTAGTATCCCTTCCGGCAGATGCAACAAGATGTGCCTCCGATGGAAAAAATATATTATTTTTATCCTCTGTTAATTTGCCATCAAAGAGCATAATTCCTCCTAATACTCTTTGACACAACGGCATAATTTCACTTGCTGAAATTCCAGCTCCAATTAAGTTTGGAATAACATAATTCATAGCATTGGTTATCATGTTATCGCCCTCTATCCGATCACGAAGCCCTGTTTTGTGATTATGCAGATCTACCTGCACATGACCTTTAATCATTTACTGTACCTCCATATGCGTAAATTGTATACAAGTTTGCTCCTGCTTCAAGCAGTGCCTTGATGCGTACCTGATCATGCTGTTTCCATGCAGCCTCAGGCACAGACTCAATTTCTTTCTTTATCATAGTGACATCATCTATCCAGCCATCCGATGTCCAGCCCTGCCATGTAGCACCACTATCAAAGGATACTTGATAAACTGCATTTTGTGATGAAACTTCAATTGATGTGACATTACAGATGTCACAGGTTGTGACTGTTTTATTTGTTCCGGCTTTAATGTTGCCACTGCCCTGCCATCCTGTGGTATTGTTGTAGGTTGCATCTGTAATAATAAGTGAACTGTTTACATATGGTGTAAATGTCATCACATTTTCAGTTGCTGAATATCCATCTGATATACCTCTGAACATATTCAAGAAATTAAGACCAGCTATCAGCTCATTTACTGTACTCTTTGCCGGAGTATTGTTCGTAGCCAAAGCATTGTCCTGTACGGTCTTAAATATTCCGCTAAAGTCAAGTTTGGTAACATCATCTGATGCGCTTATAGTTCCATCCCACTGGCTTTCCGCAGCCATGCCCTGTCCGAGAGCTACCGCATGTATTCCGTATGGCTCTATCGTAATACTGCCTCCGTCCATTTCTATCCAGACATCCCATGTATGTATTGAGGCATCAATTTCTTGCAGATCATACCGTAGCGTAAGTATATGCTGTCCATCCTGCCATGTCTCTACAGGAGTCCTATGCGATAATTTTTCTCCATCAATATAATAATGGATCTTTGCGACCGCATCACTTTCTACCCAGTTAAAATCATCACCTGTCTCTGTAGTCTCAACAGTAAGCAGTATTTCCATATTTATAACAACATGCGCGGTCTTTGTTGTTATAAACCTCATATCGAATATGGACTGATTAGATTTATCTCCTACTTTGATCTGTCCTGTATTTGTAAACACAGTGAAGCGAATAACATTACTATCAGCTTGATTTATAAGTCCAGCTATATTTTTATCTGTCTTACTCTTCGCATTTGATAACGATGGATTTTTACCGACACACTGAACCTCGTAAGCACCATTGTATCTGAAAGTGTACTTTGTTATACAATAAAGCTTATCTCCATCAGCAATTCCGTCTGATATCGTCAGCACATCCCCCAGGTCATAAACCGGATCACCGATCATAGACATTTTAAAGGGGACATAACAGATATTCTGGAGAGCATTTAATATTGCTCTCCTCATTTCCTCTTTTCTATCATCCGTTCCATACTGAAGGAATGGGTTGCTGCCTAAATTGTATGTCAGGGCATCATCTGTATCCATGCCATAATACTGTGTGGTCTTATCTTCAATATTGACTACTGAAAGACCTGTGTATCTTGTCTCAAAATCTGAAAACGATGCTCCTGTAAATCGGTGCTTTGAGTCAATCTTATCAACAATAGTCTTATTATATTCTCTAAAAACTATCTTTCCGGCACGATCAGCGGTGACAAAACATGCACACGTTTGAGCTACCCACGAGATAAAATCTCTCCAAGTCTCTATATCATTCTCTGTAAGCATTGAAAGATCATCTGATCCATTGGCAAAGCCTTGAAACTCTTCTTTTGTAGTTCCCAGCTCCACATTACATCTCGTACATGCCATCAGAGCCAGTTCATACGGAGTACCAGTCGCAGAATCAACATTACATGCCTTATCAAGCTCTGCCATATTGTCATAAGCCTTGACCACTACACCTGATGATGTCCAGTTTGCTTCCGAAATTTTGAACACTCCCAAAGGGATATCCTCGTAATCTCCACTCTGGAGCATTCTTCCGAATGTTGGTTTAATGAGCTTATTCTGATAAGCATATCTCTCAATAGGAAGATCAATAAATGTAGCATTAAGCTCGCCTACATACACCTGTCCTATCTTCATCTCTGTATCGTCTGAGCACTGGTTAGTGATTGAGAATGAGCCTTTGAGGACATTTATATCTGTAAATGGAGCTGCTGCTACAGTTCCACCAATTCTGAACCTTTGCACGGGTTCTTTCATTGATTTCTTGTATGCATCTGAAACCTCGTACATTAAAATTCCTCCAAATCAAAGCTGACATCCCATATTCCATCAGAGTCCTTGAACCCTTCCGTGTTTTCTATCAAATCAGCTTTGAAATTGCGCATCCTCATTGTTCTATTCTTATACCCTTTTACAGTCGGATCATAAACTGACACTGACAACGTATCAATTTTCGACCATGCTTTAAATGTTCCATACCACTCTGAATTGCATCGATATTGTGCACTCACTGTCAGCTTGTCATATCGCGTGACAGAGGCCTGATCTGTACCTGCCTCTGTCTGATATGTTTCCTCAACCACCGTGCTATCCTCAGACCACTTATCAGATGGATACAATGTTACATTATTTATAATTGGTAAATAGTCTTTTAACATTATCTTCCTCCTGATCTAAAGTTCTTCCGCTGATTAGATGTCACTACCATCTCATCTACGCGCTCCTGTCCGATGTATATAGGTATTATGATATCTCCACCGCCCTGATTAACAGCTTCACGCATCATGTCCATAAGATGTTTATCTCCAGTAACAACTTCTGTGCCCTGTCCATCACCAAATCCCATTGCAGTACCACTCAAAACGGTTGGAGTGTTAAACAGCATAGCCTCATCATAAGCCTTGTTGTACCAAGATACATTTACCTTTGGCACTGATCCTGACTTTGCATTAAAACTGCCACTCATCTTAAAGTGTGGTAATGCTATTGCTGTATTCAGCTTAAATTTAGTGCTGGCAAATGCCGATTTTATCTGTGCCAGACCAGACCTTACAGTGCTTACCATTTTTGCCATTTGACCGGCAACAGTAACGTTCATTGCTGTGTACTGCATAGCCACATATCCGCTGGCAAGGGTTAAAGTAACATTGATGTCGGTTGCTGTCTTGCTAAAGCCTTTTGCCACTGTATTTGACATCACTGTGGCAAGTTTACTTGCTGATGCCTGTACGTTTGGTGTGGCACTTGTAAATGCGTTTGTAAGCTCCTGCATACCGTTTTTAGCAACCTTTTTCAGATTATCAAGGCCTGTATCAACAGTGTCTATAGCTTTAACCATCTTTTTCAGGTCACCTGATGCACTTTTCGCAGATGTCGAGATCACTACCATTTCTGCCGATACGGCCAGCAATGCTGCCGCAAGAAGTGTAGCTCCTCCAGCCGATAACGTAAGTGTTCCTGCCAATCCAACAAGTGCCAGATCAAATACCGCTACAGTACCAGCTCCTGCAACTATCGGAATAAGTGCCGCTGCCACTGCAAGTGTAAGCTGTCCCATTCCTGCCGCCGCTGTTCCGGCATTGTTTGCCATCAGAACTAAACCAGCGCCGCAGACTACAAGTCCTGCGCCGAGTCCGAGCACTCCTGCGGCCAATACAATCACACCGGCAGAAAGTAATAATACCCCTGCTGCCATGAGTGTAATTCCTGCCGCCGCTGTTATTGCTCCGACTCCGACAACTACCAGACCGGCACCAAGTGCCAATGCACCAACTCCTGCAAGAGTAGCACCACCAGCAAATACTGTAAGTGCTCCTGCCAATGCAAGTATATTAAGTGCCGCGCTGGCTCCGTATTCTGAAATAGTCGGTAACTGTCCGGCAAGCAATGTAAGACCGGCACACGCAAGTAATACTCCGGCTCCTACCATGAGTATAGCCGCTCCAAATGCTACCAGTCCGACCGCCCCGGCTGTAAGTGCCGGCGCAAGTGCTGCCGCCCCTACTGCCATGAGTGCAAGTGCTGCCACAAGTCCGAGCATAGCAACTGCTGCCCCTGGTCCTGCCTGTGCCAACTGGATAGCAGAATATGCAAGTAAGGCAATTCCTGCAGCCGCCAATAAGATACCAGCTCCTGCAGCTATCAATCCGAGTGCATTCTTTGTCAGTGTTCCAACCGAACCTCCTGCAGATGATACCGGTCCTGATGCACCGCTTGCTGCAGATCCTAAACTGCCAATCTTTCCGGCAATGTTGCCGAATGATGATACTACTTTTCCTGCTCCTGTGGTGATCTTGCCACCAATAGAGAGTATAGGTCCTGCGGCTGCTGCCAATGCGACACCTTTTATAATCATTTGCTGCATTTCCGGCGATAATTTACCGAACTGCTCTGCCGCTCCTGATACTAAGTTTGATAACTCTGTAATCACAGGTGCTACCGCCGGAAGTACAGTCTGACCAATCTGTATACCGGCTATCTTTACCTCATTGAGAGCCTTGGCAAAGTTCTCAGCTGATGTATTGTCCATTTTGTCAAATGCAGTCTGCAGTGTGCCGGCTGAATTTTGCATTGATGTCATTGCTCCGTTAAAATCCTCGGCATGCTGTATCAATGTAGCAGCACCCTTGCCTGCTTCCTGCGAACTGAATACATCTGCTATGGACATACCTGTCTCATCACAGTGCTGTTGAACTATGCCTAGCACATCAGTAAGGCTGTTACCATCATCCATTAGTTCTTTGAAAGACTTTCCTGTCTTTTCTTTGAGAATGTCTGATACTGTACTGCCGCCCTTACCTAACTCATTGAGCATTGAGTTGATGTATGTAGTTGATTCGGCTGTTGCGATACCATTTTTAGTGGTTGTAACGTAAGCAGATGTAATATTGTCAAGACTTACTCCAAACATATTCGCTGTAGGGATAACCTTACCAATTGATGAGCCTAACTCATTAACTGTTGTCTTTCCTAAGTTCTGTGTCTGTATGAGCTTATTTGCTATCTCCTCTGCTGATCCTGCCGAACTGCCGTATGCATTCATGACGGTTGTAAGGACATCTACTGATGTGGCTGCATCCGTAAATCCTGCTTTTGCCAGCTTTGTTGACTCAGTAACAAAAGCCACTGCATCCCCTGTTGACTGTCCTGCTGATATTGCCGAATATACACTCTCTGCTATATCAGACGCGGCTACACCGGTCTCTTTGGACAGATCAAGGATTGTGCTCTGTAAATCCTCTATCGGAACCTGTGATGTATCTGCGATGGTGCTTACCTTTGCCATTGATGTTTCAAAATCTGAGGCAAGTTTGGCTGTTGCTGTACCCATTCCAATAATCGGTGTGGTTACTGTCTTTGTGAGATTGTTTCCGACAGATGTCATTTTCTTTCCAGCATTCTGCATCCCCTCGCCAGCACTTTCTACTGTCGATTTAAAGTTTTTTGCATTCTCCTGTATCTGCTGGAATGTCTTGGATGCATTGTCATTTGCAGTAATGTCAACACTCAATGTATAGTCAGCCATGTTACACCTTCTTTCTCTTTGGCTTTTTCATTCCGTTAGCCTCGTAAATTGCATCTATCCATCCTTTTTCATTCTTTTCAATCTGCATGATCTCGTTCATGTTCTGCTGAACAGTGACCTTGTCCGCTTTCTGCTGTTTCTTTTTCCACAGCTTACGGAACGGACTGCCCTTTTTACGATGTAGATTGCCCTCTGCATTGAGTACGGCATCTCGAATCATGGTAGATGTACTAATCGTCTTATTTTCATAGGCTTTGTAAATAAATGCCTTTTCACGTGGAGTAAGTGCCAAATAATCTTTTTTTGTGTACCCAAAATTGACCACAAAAAAAGCAAAGTCCATATCCTCTAGATACGGCTTTGCCATTTTTCTGTGTTCCTCGGTTTCTTTCTCACCTTGGAAGTACTCATATTCGATTAGTTGGCCTGGAATAAAAAAGGCATGTCTTTTGTAAGTGCATTCTGGATTTCCAGTGCAATAGTGGCATATCCTCTCTGCATGAGAGCCTGTTCACAAAGCTTTGAGCCATCAACCTGTCCGATAAATGTATCTGATCCAGCCTCTTTTGTGGCAAACTGGAATACAAGCTCACAAGTCTGAATGCTGAACATACCATTTGTAGTGTAATATTCTCCCATCAAGGAGCTTTTCTTAGCTGCCTCGATGAGCTTTAGCCTCTCAAGGTTGAACTTAAGCTCATACTGTTTTCCATTGATCTCTAACATCTATTATTCCTCCCCCGGTATTGTATCTTTTGATGGTGTATTTCTTGAAAGATCTACAAGAGGTCCCATACCATCAAAAGAATTAGAATATGTGACTGTATCATCATAGGATGCCTCAATAGGGAAATCTGTGATACATGCCAGTCCTCCGAACATGCCTTTCTTTTCTTTCTGGTTATATACCTTAAGACATATTGGATCACCATTTTCAAAAGCTGTTGAAAGAGCTGCCTGTGATGCATCGTCTTTGATATAAATACCATCAATATCAATGCTCCATTCTTTCATTCCCGGGATCTTTGATTTCCATCCACCCTCTGTGTCCTTTGTAGTAACCTCAATAGTATCAGCGGATCTGTTGATCTTGAGGGTCTTCTGTCCTGCTACAGCGTAAAGATTTTCGCCTGTGGCATCCCAGATAGCAAGCAGGATATCTTTTCCTGCGATTGCCTTTACTGCATTTGCCGAAAAATCACAATACGAACCTTTATCGTATATCTCACCAGATACTGCCTGAGCCGTCTCGCTCTGTACTGCTACACCGCTTTTGCTGTCTTCTTTTGTATCAGCGAAAATCTGTCTCATATAGTATTTCTTCATTGCTTCTGTCCTTTCATTTGATCATAAAGCCATAACATATCCTGAATGTATAGCTTAATACTGCGTGTTTCTCTTTGTTCTCCTCGTCCGTATAAATTGACTGTACACCGTTTGATGTCTGCATGATCAGATTGTATGGCTCTGGTATGCTGATATCTACTGTAAGCGCAGTCTCAAGCTCCTCAATGGTTTTGTAAATCGGCACACTTGATGTATTAGGCTCTGCCACAATATGTAAACTCACATTGTAGTCTGTGCAGTACATCGTTTTGGTGTTTGCCGGACGGCTGTTGATAAACTCAGCATATATAAATGGTGCTTTCTGATTTTTCTCAACATGGTCATAACACTTCTTGCCTGTGCCGGCTTTAATCGTTGCCTGTATTTGCTTTATAAGTTCTGTAATTGGAAACTGTTTAAGCATTTATACCAACCTTTCTATATTTTCCTTGAGCAGTCTTATGTATTCCGGTCTTTCGGTTTCTACATTCCGCTGCAGATACCTCTGACCTTCCACATATCCACCATTAACACACACATGTCCATATTCTACGTGAGGAGCATAGTCTTTGGTGTAACCGACCGACGCACCACCCTCAATCTCATTCATACTTAGTGACTGCCTTAGCTCTCCATGAGGACCGCCCGGTCTTGTCCTTTCTGTCGATACAGGTGTACCGCCCTGCTTTCCTCGGTTATATATATCTGCAGCACTCACTTTTGCCACAGCCTCAAATCTTGCCTGTGACATACTGCTTAGTGTTTTTGTCAGCTCCTCCGTGCCTTTTACAGTAATGCTCATGATCCATACCTCTTACACTGTACAACAGTCCATCTCGGAGTCAGATTGATTATCTGAGTGATATCCAGCGCATAACCATCTATCTCTAGTACGGTTGCATTTTTGATAACCTCATAATCTATTGGTATTGCATACCTCTGCTCGGTCATTGTTACATCACGGCCATTTACCAAGATATCCTGATCTGTCCAAGGTGTGTGTCTTGCACGACCGTTGTATATCTCTATAGGTTCTTTGACTACATTACCGAGCTCGTCCTCTTCTCCTGTCTCTGACTCGCCATAGAGAGTGACCTGTTCCCAAATCAATAGAAATGCACCACCCTTCTGTTTGATGTCTCATCACCAGCAGATGCCAGCCATGAGTCAATCTCTTCGGCATACTCTGCCAGCACATCATCAACAAAAGATGTGGAGAGGTTTGCTACGTTTTCCGAGGTAATACCCTCGTGATAGCATTTTCTCCACATCTTTACACATGCATCGACAACTATTGATTCAAAGATAGTCGGAAAAGCATCTTCAGATACACCGAGCCTTAAACACAATCGGTCTGTTACTGTCTGGTTGATCTCATCCATGATATCATCATTGATTTTTTCCCCGGACATTCTTTTCTTGATTCGCTCTTTGACTCTATCTATCATGCTTTGCCTCCAATCCAGCTTATTTTTTAGCCTCAGTTGCCACTGTTGCCTCTTCTGTGCTTAAAGATGCAGGCTCTGTTGCAGCTTCAACAGCGATTGGAGCCTTGAAGATACCGGATGCATCCTCTGCATAAAATGTAACACCTTCCATTATAAGAGTATTAACAGATGCACTATCATCAGCGAGATAATGCTTCATTCCAACCATACCTGTCTCATCTGTAGTAAGACCGAATGTCTCTCCTACTGATCCATCTGCTGGAATGAATACTCCGTTAAGGTTCTGCTTAACTGTTCCCTCTACTGAGCCAGCAGGAAGGCTGTTATCGAGAACTACAGTTCCAAGCCCAAGGAAGTTCTCAACATACTGGAAACCAAATGCTGTCTGAATAGTGATCTGTGCGTTTGCAAGATATGTAGCAATATCCAGCGGATTGATAAAATAGATAGGCTCTACATCCATATCTTCAAAATATGCGGAAAGCTTTGCCCATAATCCGGCAAGTGCGCCCTGAATTGAAGCAGATGCTTTTGCCTTTTTCTCAGCAAGGTTTTCGGCTGTTCCGGTTCCTGCTGCAACAAAAACGAAAAATGTATTCTTAATGCCTTTCTGAATATTTCTCATAAATACTGTATCTGTCTCATTGATAGCTTTCTGCTTGCCAACTTTCTGGATAGCCTCGGCTGTAGTCTGCTTTCTGTACTTATTCAACTTAAGCTCAAAGGTCTTAACAAGCTTTCTATCTAACTTTGTAAGTAAGATAGTCTCGCCCTCGGCTACCTGATCAGGAGTATTCTTCTGAGTAGTTTTATACATCTTTACTGTAGTACCCTCAGCCATTGGCTTGAGATCTACGATACCAAGTACCGTCTGTAAAGACTTAATCCCCTCCACAAGCCTGTTAGTATGATCAATGGAGATGACCGGCTCGAGATCTGCTGATGTTGTGGTATTTGCCTCTGCTGCAAATATCTGTTTTGCGTATTTTCTGATTCTGTTCATACTATTTTCCTTTCTGATATAAATCGATGTGCTCCGCGATAAGCCTCTGACGCTCATACGGGCTTGCTATTGTCTTAAGCTTCTTATCGAGTTCCGCTTTGGTGATCGTGGATTTACCACCCATGCTAGGTGCTTTACCTTTAAGCGCATCCTTAACGGCATCCTGTACAGCCTCTTTGAATATCTTTGCAAAATCATTTACATTCTGCTTTGTGCTCTCTGCCTCTGTAGTGATCAACATACTAACAAGAGTGTCAGGAATTGTGATATCCTCGGCTGCAAGCATCTTACGAGCTTCCTTTGCCATACCATTACGCGCAGTTTCTTTCTTGAGGGCATCAAGCTCTTTTTTGAGCTGATCTCTCTCATACTCTGCGCGCTCCTGCGCTCCCATCTCACCCAGTTTTTTAGCCTCATCAACATCTTTCTGATGTTTTTCTCTTTCTCTAGCCAATCTAGTATTGACAATTTTGTCAATATCCGCATCGGTGTACTTCTTTTCTCCACCCTTGTCATCCGGCTTTGGTGGATCGGCTTCTTTCGTCTTTCCTTCCTGCGACTCCGTGGATTGTTCTGTTGACTGCTGCTCCTGTGCTGGATCATCTGCGAAAATCTGCTTAATATAGTTACGTGTAAATAGATAGTTTTTCATTTTGCTATCTCCCTTCCATAGTTTTAAGTGTCAATGCTTCACTTTCCATAGCTTTTTACGACTTCCATGCCTAGTCAATCCATGTGCTTTTAATGACTTCCATGCCTGGTCATTTTTTATATCATGGAGATATACTCCGGATATGCCTGTGCTACCATCTCAAGGCCTGCCTTAAATGCCCGGGTGAGTATTGTGCCCTCAAGATATTTAATCAGGTCTAACTTTATGGCAAAATGTCCGCTCCACAGCTCATACTTTGGCTCCTTGTACTCTGCAAGTGAGGCAATGTATGTATTCACCAATACTGTTACTGCCTCGCACGGTACTGACTGGCCGTGTGGGGCATCCTCTGAGTGTCCATCTATTGTAATGGCATCATTGTCAATTGAAATCTGTATCATTGATATCTCCTTTCAGCCATGCTATAAGCTCATTGTGATTCGGATATGCTCCAATGTACCGCTGTACTGTTTTATCGTCCTCTGTCAGCGCGATCATTGGTATTTTGTACACCTTGAACCTATCTATTGCACTAGGCTGTGACTGTAGATTGATGTATTCTATCTGATCAGGGCACTCCTTCTGTATCTCTGCCATAAGAGTTGCTTTTATATGCTTACATGGATTGCACCAGTCAGTGCCACAAATATATATCTTTCTCATGCTACAAAATCCTTTATTAACTGCCTTGCCTTTTCCTTTTGCTCGTTACTGATCTGAGGATCGCCACCATGTGTCATAACGTATCTCTCTATCCATTCCTGTTTATCAGGTATCACGATGATAGTCGAACAACGGCACCACGGATGGAATGGTGGAAAATTCAATCCTGCCACTCTGTCTGCATATCTTACAGGCTTTGATGCTGTATCTGATGCAATACCCAAACACCTCTCACAGGCTTTGCCGTCTTTGACTGGCTCTGCAGAATAGTAATCAAACATCTTTTCTATCGCCTGTGCGCTTGCCTCATTCATCACAAATGTGCCCTCTGTATAAACAAGCCTCATAGCCTCATTACTGCCTGTCTTAAATCTGCGCTTTACTATGCTTGCCAGCTTGTTGTAGTTATCGCCTCGCGCCATGCCGGATGCTATGTCGTTGGACAGCATATTAGATAGAGCTGTAGTATTGCCCCAAATTCGGCTTGAAAAGTTGCCCTTTTCTGTCCAGTTGGTATTTACCACAGCTCTTATGATATTCTCATTTTCAGTCCCTACCGCTCCTGTCTTTTGGAGTACTGCATCATATGACCTCTTGGCAGCAGTCTCAAGGTGCTCTTGCATGGTTTCCTGTTCTATAGCGCCAATCCTAAGCTGTTGGAGTCTGATACTGTACTGTAGTCCCTCGTACCTGTTAATCCGATATGCTGATTTTCTGATTGGCAGCAGATGTGCATATTGTGGATATTGCTCTGCAAATGCATCCATATCACGCATTAAAAGCCCGTACTCATCAGGAGTCAGGCTTTTAATTAGGTTACGATATTCGATTACATTATTTTCGCCATACTGCGCATAATATGAGGCTATTTGCTGTTCAAGTCTTGTCTCTTCCTCAGCGTATACCTTTTCGAGACGTTTCGTGAGCTGTTCCTCGTCTCTCTCAAGTGCCCTAGTTAACTGGCGCTGTCTGTTCTTCCAGTACATTCCGTTTTACCTCAAATCCGCCTGTATCAAGCTCATTCTCTTTTTTTATCTTATCCATCTCAGCCTTGACATCATCGACTACAGACAGCACTTTAAGCTGCGTTTCTTCCGATGTTATGCCGGCAAGGTTTCCTGCAATCTGTGACTCTTCCAACAGGTTGGCAGGGAAGTTTCGAGTGAACTGATACCCTATCTTTATCCAGTCATCCTTTTTCATTCCAGATACTGGATTAGAAAATATCAACTTGTATCTCCGATTCATGCCGGATGTAAACTTGCGTTCCTCTGTTTTTGCAAGATTGCTCATGGACTGTAGCTTATATTTAAGAGCTATTCCAGATGCAGCGCCGAAATTCTCATCATTAATATTAGCTACCATGCTGACCTGAAAGATTAATCTCTCGAGTCTGTCAAGAAGATTCTCCTGTGTGGCATCAGCACTAGGCTTTGCCATAAACTCGGCTATGATCTTGTCTCCATCCTCTCCCTCAAAATTCATAATACGATTGTCGCGAATGAATTTTATCTCATCATCATTAAGCTTTGCTCCGAGTATCTTAAGGTAAGCATCTGCAAAGTAGTCTACATCATTGGCTTTCTCAGATATCGCCTTATTATAAGCATTTATCATTGAGAGTACTGTCTCATATATGCCCTGTCTTTCTGCGTTTTCCACATACTCTGTGGCTGGTACTCCGTCAAATCCGTGTGTCTTTTCCTCGTCACGGAATTTAAGACCACCATCGATATCAAAGTATCGAATTGACTCATCATTTGATATTGAGCCATGCCGGATGTTGTTTGTGTCTTTATATGTACGGACAAAATAACGAGGTCTCATGAGAATTGACTCATCATATATCATGAATGACTCCATCGGATCCAGATATGTGATACCGATGTTACCTATCTCATCAACATAGTACATCTCATAGCCTCGACCATACTGCTTCATGATCTTTGCAAGCTCTGCATTGTTATCGTCCTGATCGTTGTACTGGTCCAGATAATTGATATAGTCATTTACCTTTTTATCCGCTGATGATATCTTGATTGGAATACCGATAAAAAAGCCATTCATCGTATCAGTAATATATTTTGCAAAATTAACTGCGACTCTTACATCAGGCTTCCACTTTTCTTTTTTAGGTAAATCGAATATCTCATATCTACCCTCGTAAGCATCCTGCAGCTTCTTGTATCTGGTAGCTACAAGCACATCATTTTTCGCTATATATTCTGATAATTTAATCTCGTCCATGACCTCATCATCTGAGATTCTGAACACTTCCGGTGCTGCCATTAAATACCGCCTTTCAAGCTTGTGTTGAGATGAGCTTTTGGCTTCCGCCATCCCTCAACTCCATATCTTAGTGATGCCATTGCATCATCAAAAAACGGAACGGGTTCATCAAGATACTCGCTCCGCTTATCGTCAAACTTCCATTTCCATTGCTCTATTTCTTTGATAAAGTTCACACAGGATGGATCTATATGTATCTTCCTAGCCTTGAGCCAGTCAATTTGAGCTTTAACGCTGTTCTGCTCTTTGTGTACCGCTCTGGCTCTATATCCTGCCGTTTTCCACTCCTTTATTCTGTCCGGCTCTGCTGAGTCACACCACATGACTTTATTCTTTGGGATATTGCCGTCAGCTTCTGCTATCCACTCTGTAGTATCTTTTTCATATCCGTACAGACCTTTAAGCACATAGATATCTCCATCCTTGTAACCATATATGTAAATTGCATTTGCGTGATTAAATCCGAAATCCTGTCCGATTGATATATCATCGTAGTCCTCAAATGCCTGTGATATCAGCTCAATCTCGTAATTGTGGAGAATAAGCCCTGCTGTCTCTCCCCACTCTCCTAATCCATATACTCGATATCCCTCTGGATCAACCTCTTTACGTCTGAGCATACGTCTGTGGTATGCCTCATCAATAAACCTGTTGTTGAGATATGAGGAGCTGTGAGTCAGTACATCCGGATCAGCACGATCAAAAAACTGCTTCTTGATCCAATGTGATGCACTTACCGGATTGAATGTCATTCTGATTTGGTAGAAAATGCCGTCCGGCAGCAGTCCTCGGAGTCTGTCATCTATGATCTCGAAATCTGCCTGCGTAAGCTCTGTAGCCTCTTCAATCCATACATCCGTGAGCTTTCCTCGCTTGAATGTAATAGATTTCAATTTCTCGCGCTGTGCATCATCCTTGACACCGCGGAAGATTGCCTCGTTGCCATTGGCTTTGCACCTCAATTTCATAGCTGACTCATTGATATACCAATACTTTGAATACTCCTCTCCGAACATACGAAAAATAGCACCCTGCAATTCTGCAAAAGTGCTATCCCTGTTTGTTACATCAACTTTTCTGACACACAGTAAATTCCGACCTTTATCTTTCATCAATCGCAGGATATAGTTCTGTGCTGTGTCCACAGACTTTCCAGATCCTGCCGAGCCTTTCATAACTATGTATCGCTTGGAGCTCTGATCTACCGCTTTAAATGACTTATTAGCTTGTACGCTTATATTCATCAAGCATCATCTCCATAGTCAATATTGATATTCAAATCCATATCTACATCAGCCTGTACTTTGTCGGTGTACAGCTGATACCGCTTGCCTAGTAGTTCGGCAGCCTTATTTGCATCCGATACCTTTGTTGGTATCTCTACCACCTTAACCGACTCTTTCTTGGTGGTGTACTTTCTCATCACACCAGTATCATCAGCCTTATAGTCCGATGTCTCTGTCTGGAGTGTTACTACTACGTTTTCCTTTTCCTCTCGCCTCATTACCTTTGTGAGATATTGTAGTACCTCATCCTGTGAGGCTATAAGCTCACTATCCTTTTGAGCCATTCTTTCAGCTATATAATTCTGAATCTTAACATTCGTTAACAATCTTGAGCTCTGCTCACTTGCTGTTCCCTGTGAATACCCTGCTCTTATAGCTGCTTGAGTTGCATTCAAGTCAATCAGGTATTCATCACAGAAACGTTTCTGCTTTTCTGAGAGCTTCATGCAACTCACCTACCTTTTTATCTAATAGTTTAAATCCCACAACATACTGGATGTAATTTATTTAAAAGTGCATTATAATCATCAATTATGTATTTTGCCGGAAGTGCATATGATTTAATACCATATCTTTCTGCTGTTTCTCTCTCAATCTGGCAACCAATCCAATCGTAGCTCTCGCATATTCCCATAAATACATCAGCCTGTGCCAGCTTCTTAAGGCTTTCTGCAAGATACCACACACCCTCATTATTTTCCTTTGGTGGATTATCATCTATGTAACTGTCTATAAGTTCTAACTCTTCACCCTCATATATCTCTGCAATTTTCTTCATCTTCTGAATACTTGCTTTGATTTCGTCCTCTGTTCTGCCTTTCATTGGAACGCTTACAAATATTTTTTTCATTCCGCATACCTCACTTTTATGTACTAAAAAAGGACTGGCTCATCACCAATCCTTTCACACTACCATATTACCACACCTAAAACGGACAAAACGGACAACTTTTATTTTTTCTGTTTTTCCTCATATCCCATACACTTAAGTGGTCTATCAGGTCTGCCGCAGTCCTCGTAGTGCTGGCAGTTTATACATTCGTTTTTCTCCAAGATACTTACCTCACCTTAAAATCCTGCTTAATCTTTCAACAGCCTTTTCACATACTTTATATAACCAAGTTCTTATAAAAGCCTCTTTCAAATCATTTGTACCTTGTCTGTATTTCTGACGTATTTCATTATCAATCATGTTATACCTCCATCATTATTAATTGCCCTCTCTTAGAAAAAAGTTGCAAGTTTGACACTCCTTTATAAAAAATAGTTGCAAAAAATTCGCATATGGTGTCAAGAAATTTCTTACCATTTTATTGTAAATTATCAAAATCCATATATATCATATCCAATTTCATGATTTTCAAAAAAAAATCATACTTTAAAAAAAATAAGGAGGAAAATATATTGAAATACTTAATATTAAAGCTGATATTAAGAAATATTCCTATATGGATATTCAGATACATATGTAGATACATATGCAGACACTTTTGCATCTGTGTAACAATAGATATCCACATATTCAATATTCATCTGACTGTCAGCATCAAATTGTAAATTTAAATCCCACAAAGTATGTGGCACTTTTCATAATTGAGGCTCATACATGCTATAACACATTATCTAAGCATGTATGTCCCATTTGTGAAAAGAATGAAATGATATCTCAACAATAATAATTCACTCTTTCACTTCAAGTTCAAGCTGGCAACTATCTGTATTGCTTCTATCGCTTCACTCTCTGTCATATTATCCCTCACTTTCTAATAACTCTGGATTGTCAAAAATGTTGCCGATAACTTCCACTCGATTTCCATTTTGAATATATTTCCATAAATCATCGTTCAAAGATTTACTTCCGTTCTTTCCCATTCCGATAGCAAAAGTTGTCCTGTAGTCTTTATAAAATACTTTTCCAAGTCTTTTCTTTGTATCTTTGTACGGGAACGGGCAATTATCAGTGTCTCTTTGGTATGAAATGATATCATTCTCCCAAATAAGCTTGCCGTTCTTGTCTTTTAAACCTGTGCATTGGCAGGCGGTGAATCTTTCAATCCTTGGGGCTTTGTCTGTTATTACACAAGTTCCTGCAGAACAGTTGATTTCAGTAATTATCCTATACAGTTCGTCCTTATTGTCATATACTAAAGTCCCTTCCACCCATTCTTCATTATCAAGTCGTTTTGCTTTGAATAAATTTCTATCTTCCATATACTCTCCTTTCAGTCGTATATTTCATAGTACATTTCATCTCTGTCATAGTCTTCACCAAAAATTCTCCAATTTACTCTGAATGTAACAAAAAATTTAATTATCGTAAATCCTATGGCAAAATGGTGCCAATCCCAGCTTTCATGGTACTCTATGCCAAAGTTTAATCCCCAACGCTTGCCCATTCCGAAGCTAAAACGTACATGATGTTTCTTACTCGTGAATACTACCATTCCCGGTGTTGATTTAATTCTCTTCATATTCTCTCCTACTCTGCTTCTGACCGAAGCCAACGCAATATGCCATTTACACGAAGTTTTTTCATGCATGCACTTTCTTCGTAGGCACATTGCTCCCACGTATTTTTAGTATTAATCCATTCTGCCAACTCTTCGTCAGTCATACGCCTTATCCTGTCGGCATTGGTGCGGTTGGCTTTATAGTTCTGAATACTTGTCACTTCCGCAAAGGCTGTAATCATATCAGCAAAGTATTTCAGCATACTATTTCTATCGATGCCATGCTTATCTGCCATACTGCATATACTTGCCAATGTGTCAGTTACTATTTTCTGTAAATCGTCTATTTCTTTATCCGTGAGATTACTCTGCTTTTCACTCATTTTCTCCACCTCAATTCTTTCAATTTATGCAATTCTCTTAAAATACTCGTTCAAACTTTCATATGCAATATCGAGATAATCGCAATCATCGTCTCCATCTTCTAAGTACAATCGTATATCTGATTCACCTATGTAGCCCTCTGTGTACTCGTATATACTTCCTTTATGAATTGTTATGTATTCGTCTGTAGGGCTGTCGTTCTTGTCATATTTTGGAACATAAAATTCTTTAATGCATTTATACTTTTCCATTCTGATTACCTCTCAATTCTTTCAACTTTTCTTCTGCTTCTGATTTTGTGAGGAAGACTGTTTTGCCAATATCTTCTAGAAAATAACAACTCTCGCCCATGTCATCATCATTGATAGCAATAATTTTTATGGCTGTTCTATCTTTATGTAACTGCTTAATATGTAACTGCAAAACACGCATCATAATAATCGGCTCTTTTGCTCCTTTATTTACCCGGTACAAAGCATCTCCCACCTTGCAAGACAACTTGATAAGTCTGCCCTGTTCCCCGGCATCCTCATATTTTTTCAGTGTTTCTCTCAAATTAGCCATAGCCCACAAATTACGATAGAACAATGCCAAAAGTCCTATTGTGCTATCCATTCCAACCGAAAGCATAGAACCCATATACTCGTCAAATTCTTCATTTGATAAATCGCTCAAATCTTCATCACAGATATCTTTCACTAGATTCCTCACGAGCTTTCTACTGTCAATGTCTAAATCATAATCTCTGTATCGCGCATTGCGCTCATCGTCTGCATAGCAGCTATTATGTTCCAATTCAATCATCGACATATCAGATACTTTTTTATTACTTGTTAATCTCTCCATGTAATCTCCTTTCTATGCTGCGCCTACTGCTGTGATCCTGTCTGACTCAATATCATCACAAATGTAGTATTTAATGGTTATTGCCGTGGTAGCATGACCAAGCCTCTTAGATACATACAGCACATCCTTAGTCCTGTTATATTCGCGACTAGCAAAAGTCTTTCTGTATGTGTGGACTGTGACACGCTCCATGTAACCACCCTGTATTGCTATAGCCTTGACCATCTTCTCGATAGTGTTCTTATGCAGAGGATTTTCACTTTTGTGGTTCTTATCGCCTTTGAATAGATATCCCTCGGTTCTATCCCCTACATAATCCTGTAAAGCTACCTTGCAAGCCTCTGTCATAAAACAGGTACGCCACTTCTCACTTTTTTCTCCGTAGATATGGATTTCGCCTTTGGTAAAATCAAGGTTCTCTACCTTTAACTTACAGATTTCTGTTACTCTCGGACCAGCGCTCAACATAAGCTCAAATAAAGCTCTCTTCTTTGTGTCTGTGATACCTGCTCTAATCTTTGCCACATTGTAATCCGGTATTCTTTTTTTCTGCGCCTGTGGAGTTTTGAGCCTGTCAATATCTCTTGATATATCCTCGTCAATATGGTGCTTACGGTATGCCCATACTGCAAACGCGCTCATATATCTCTGTAATGTGGCTGCTGTTGACTTGCTTATATGGTCTCGATACATCCTAAGAGCTAAGTAGTCCATTACGTCTTGACCTGTCATTGTCGTATAATTAAGTCCTGTATCATTAAAAAACTTACGGACTATATACGCATACTGAGTGATTGTCTGTTTGCTTCTACCCATAGCTGCAAGGTCTATGATATATCTCTGAATAATCCAATCATTGTCTTTTACCTCTGTTGATGGCAATGTCTCATCCTCAACGATATTCCAACCTTTAAGGCGGTATGTGAGTATCATCTTGAGTTTATCCTGCCCGGACTCGTCAAGTTCTCCCTGCATATCGTAAACAACATTGTTAATCAAATCGTTCTTTGTCATAGCCTTGCCCTCCTTGAATAATCTCACGGCAAATGCTATAATATCATTACCACATGAGGCTTATAGCCTTGCCGGAGAGTCGATATAATCCCTGCATCGGCTCTCTTTTTTATTGTAAATATCTATCATGTGCTTTCCGCACTCCGTCCGCTGTAGCATATCCGATAGCTCTTGCTACCTGGTTCCATGTACAGCACTCCACATGCCTTAAATACATGATCTGACGAATATATGTGTTATCAATCGTCATGATATATTCCATCAATGTACTCTGCTCTGCTTCAAGCTCGATCTTCTTTGCCTCAATCTTTGCAGCAATATCCGCTTTCTGTGTAGCTATCAATCCTGTCTTGTCGCTTGTGCCATCAGGAGTAAACGGCATCCCAGTAACCTTTACTGCCTCGCCCTGAGCTTTCAGATCTAACTCTCTGAGCTTGTTCTCCCACATTTTAATCTCTTTTCTGATGTAATAGAGTTTTGATAATCTTTCTTTGGTCAATCTTTCATCTCCTCTCGCATTACATACATGCCATAAGATTTCCCCTCTGAGCTGGCAAGCTCGTTTATCCTTGCAAGCTCGCTCATTTGTTTTTTATGTCTGTATACACACGGATGTTTACGCTTGTATACTGCTGCTATATTTCTCCTGTTCACATCCGAGCACTTAGCACCACAACATTTCTGGTTAGGGCTTCTCGGTGAGAATGTCTTACCGCATATGCAGCACTTTCTATCTAGATAGTATTTCTTTTTTCTCATGGCATTACCTCCGGGTAATCCTCAATCTCCATCTGCCCAGCTATGTTCTCACGTTCCTTGCACACCTTGACTTCTTCCGCATCCATGTCAACCTCATTGCCTACAGCAATACATAGCACTGGCATATTGATTTCATCATCTTTTAACAGCATTATTTCATTGTGATCGTATCTCTTCCTTTTCCGAGGATTGGCAAGTATTATGTTAAAATCTGCATCCTCTGGAAAAGTCTTCAGATATTTAATAAGATCTTTATTTTTCATAAGGTTCAATCCTTTCTATGCGAATCTAAGTTGTCCACTGTTTTCAGCCTTAATCTGCATATTCGGTGTTCGTTCCGCTACGCAAAGTTCTGGTAGGTTTGCTCTGACCAATGCTGCCGGTATTGGCGGACACACTGCATTACCACATCTGCGTACCTGCTCACTTCGTGGATAGGTCTTCCCAGTATAATCATGATCAATTATGTAATCTGCCGGAAATCCTTGACATCCATACAGTTCTCTAGGTTCCAACATCCTTAAACCAATATCCACAATCTGATAATCTGTACCATCTATTGTTACCAATCCAAAGCGATCGCGTGAAGTTACTGTATCAAGAGGCTCATTAATATCCTGTCCTGTACCTTGTCCATAGTATTTGATTAAAAACGCTCTAACTTCTCCGAAATGACCATCACCAGCAGTAATTGTAGGTATAGGATCTCGCATATCCCTTCCATCACAATGATTGTTCATTTGAATAAGGTTTGCTGTCACTACGCTGTTATGATCCCACGCTGTTACTGTCGGTAATGGATTCTTTATGTTTTCTCCAGCTCCCTTATAACCACCGTCATAATATTTATGTAAGAACGATGTAACTAATCCGTATCGGTTCGAACCATCCACGGTCATGATTGGATCTTTTATCGTCTGTCCCCGGACTTCTCCCTGTGCTGTCTCTGAATGGTACTGGATCAGTGTAGAACTTATCAAACAATGCTCATTCTTACTTACGATTGTTGTGAGTGGCTCCCTTACATCCTTACTCCTATCCTTGGAAAAACCGGTCTGTCCGATCTGTACCATATATGGCTCTACAATCCCATATCCATGCTTTCCAGTTATAGTTGGCATCGGCTCTCTTATATCATTTGGTCTACGCTCCCCACCATGATTGCACTGAATAATAAACGGTTCCGGGTTATCCAGTACAAATTTCTTTAATCCTCTTGCTATCCTCTCCATTGTTTTGGTTGCAAGTGGTCTGACCGCCCGGATGCCGTATTTTTCTTTTATCTCTTCCGATGTATCAAAAATGCTCGGACAAGGTCTACTGAAATCTATTTGCGTGTATGCCCCTACATACGGCTTGAGCAGTCCTGCTTTTACCTCCTCACTATCGGCTGACGCATGTGTAGGTTTTGGCCACACAATTGGCTTTCCATCACAACGAGCAATCATAAAAAATCTCTTGCGCATGGTAGGAGCTCCGTAATCAGCCGCTATCAGTTCTTTAAATTGTACCTCATACCCTAAATCATTAAGCTGCTGTACAAATTTCTCAAATGTCTTGCCTTGCTTGCTCTTAATTGGATGATGCCCTCTGTTTAACGGCCCCCATGTTTTAAATTCTTCGACATTCTCAAGCATTATTACCCTTGGTCTTACAAGTCCTGCCCATCTGCAAGCTACTCATGCAAGACCACGGATATTCTTGTCTTTTGGCTTGCCACCCTTTGCTTTGCTAAAATGCTTGCAATCCGGGGAAAACCAGGCAAGACCTACCGGATGACCATTGCAAGCCTTTACAGGATCCACCACCCACACGTTTTCACAATAGTGTTTCGTATTCGGATGATTAGCTTTGTGCATCCTAATAGCTTCTGGATCATGGTTAATTGCTATATCTACGCTATATCCTGTTGCTAACTCTATTCCAGTGGAAGCACCACCCCCACCAGCAAAGTTATCAATTACTAATTCTCCGTGTATCATCTTTTTATCTCACCTCATCTGATCCAGTGGCAACGACATCTGTCCTTTACAGTTACCGCCTATAGTGGATGGATCCCAGCCTACACCAATATAGTCCAGTACTTTCGCCCAACCGTAATCATTGCCGCTCTCGTCTTTGCACATGTGGAACATCAAATAATCCCACTCCTTTGGATTCTTTTCGTATAATAGGTCAAACCTGTGCGGTCTTTTTTCCATATGTATTCCGAAACCACACATACTGCATCCTGTCCTTTGAGCTTTGGTAGTTCTCAGAGTGCCGTCAGGAGCTTTATCTATCACTCCGTATATACTTGGTATAATGCTATCAGGCATCTCAAACTTATCTGTGATCCTTCCCTCTTCAATCAGCCTCTTGTGATATTTATCTTTAAGACCTCTCTTCCACAAATCGTCCATCTCCAATGCAAGTGTTAATATATCCTGCCTGTTAAAGATGGCAAACGGTGCTGATCTGATAGTCGATGTGCCAAAATAGTTGCATCCATTCATCATAAGACTCTTGGCTCTGCGACCGCCCTCTGATGCCATGAGTCCGAGAAATGGTACACTATGGTGTTCCTTGCCCCAGTCATCACAATTCTTTTCTTTGAGGTAATAGCAGCATTTTGCTGATACCTTAAAGTCTGGCTTCTGATACTGACATCCCTCATTTTCGTTCTCATATCCTCCGAAAAGCTTCAGCCATCGGTTGGTCAACTGCATCTTAGAATTTTTCTGCCAGCCTCCATATTCTCCTGTCTCGCCTGTGATAATCGCATGACGCACGGTTTTATTTTTCTCTGTTGGATTCTGGAGCAGTTCTATCTTTCCGGCTATCTCCTTTGATATGACAGGAAAGCCAAACTCCTGTATAATTCTCGGTTTTGTCCAGCGTTTGCCGTCCTCTCTCATCAACGGTGGGATATTGATAATTCCCAGTGCCTTATGTATTTTCTGTATACTCGAGTCCTCGAGCGTAGATGCTGATACTCCCGACACATCCTCATGACATACCTCATTGATAAACAGATACAGTATGATGCTGTCTAATCCTCCCACAGACACATGATAATTAAGTCCACGCTTGTCACATTCACTTATAAACTCTTTTACTCTTGTAATCGCATACCTGCGTTTAAAGTCATAGTCCTGATTTTGTTTCTGCACAAATGCTGTTATCTTTGCATAAGTGCCTAACCTCTTCATTCTCTGTTGTACTGATTCCACTGCTATACCTCACTTGTCATCTGTGCCTGTATATCTATCAGTGCTTCTCTTATTCTCGCGCCACTTGTTTTGTAACACGGGATATGTTTAAATGCTTCAGTCATAAAATCATCTATAGCCCGTTTCCGCCACTCTTTCTGTTCTTCTGTAAGTGGCTCCCACTTATCGGTATATGCCCTTGTGCATTCCTTACACGGTTCCTCATCAATTGACTTGTTGTTATATCTACATGTGCTACAACTAATCTCTATTGTCATACTGCCACTCCTTCCATTACGTCCCAGTGCTCTTCCTCGATAAACAGCTGGCGGATCATCTCATCACTCAGATAATGCTCTTTGCATCCCGGCTGTTTCCGGCAATACGAGTCTATAAAATACTTTGTCCAGCGCATAAACTCTGTAACATCGGCATTGTTGAACCGATACGTTTTCTTGAGCGTTGGAATGGTCAGATACATTGTGGATGCAAGGGCACTCTCGATATTCTTATCAGCTCCGAGCACCGCCCTGCCCTTCTTTAAATCCGCCATATACAGCTTCTGGCTCATTGGTATGCTCTTCACCCATTCGATAACATCAATCCGCTGTTTCATGCAGTATTCGTATAGCTGGGTAGTTGTTACATTGCCGTTTGAGTCATCCTGCCATGCTTTCCGTCTGGCTATCACGCGATCATAAAAGTTATTAAGCTGTTTAAAGCTCAGGTCAAACTTGTCATACAGGATCTCCATGAATATAAAAGCCATGTGGTTAGCTATGTTATCGCCCAACTGAGCTTTCTGTATTTCAGCTTTCCAGTACTGGTCATTCAATCTGGTTTGTCTGCTTGCTTTACTCATTTGTTCCTCCGTTTGAGTTAAGCAAGGTCTTTTCGAGCTGATTAAAGTCATAATCTCTGGTATTGGCTTGTGTGAAGAAGTTGTTCTTCTTTGGTGCCTTGGTGGTCAATTCCTGCCGCTGGCTCCTGTTCCAGTTCCTACAACAAGCCTTCCAGTCTTTCATCTTGTTCTTGCCTACCATCCAGCCATTGCCGGTGTAATAGTCCAGAAACCGCTCTGGATCAACACGATCAAGACCATGCTCATTCACATATTCTGTTATTTCTGCCAGAGATGGAGAAGAAAAGCGGGGCTTTTTCTCTTTACTCTCTTTTAAATCATTTACATTATCATTTACATTATCATTTACATTAGGGGTTAACTTGGGGTTTGTTTGGGGTTTATTAGGGGTTTCTTTGGGGTTTTCTTGGGGTTTTCTTGGTCTGCCTCCAAGCTTTCCATACTCTGCACCCTTTGCACCATTCTCATACCGCTTGTTATTTTTATCTATCTGAGGTTTTGCCATGACCAGTATCGCTCTAGCTACACCGGAAACATCAGCCTCGATATCGTTTAACCCATATTCCATGATGGCTGTAACTGTGTCCTTGAACTCGGCAGCAGGAAGCTCTCTTACTGCCTCGTAAAAGCTCCGGTAAAAAACAATACTGTCTCTCATTCATCTACCTCAATTATCCTTACCTCGATTCGAGGATCCTGCTTATCGACAGCAAAGCTATCGGAAAAGCCTATGATATTCGCCCAGCCATCATTTTGTAATATTCTGGATTTTACGAGCTCATCCTGTATTACTTTCCTTCCAAAAGATGAGATATTATCAAGATCTCTTCTCTGGTTTTTCTCTACCCACAGGTATTCCATCCTCACTTTCTTCTGGATGTATACACCTCTGAGACTTCTTGTAATGGCTGCCTTTACTACAGCCTCGTTATCCGCTTTCATCTGAGCGCCTTTATATCTATTGGCTCTTTCTGCGCTGATATAATCATTTAGATTGTTGAGCCTTCCCGGTATAATCAATAAGTACTTCAACTTCTCGCCACCTTTCAAAAGTTAATCTCATGGAGAGCCTTTTTGCCTGTATGGCTCTCGCTCTATGTAATTCCTTGGCCTGATATTCGTTAAATTCCACTACATCCTCAATATCTTTTGGATTAGGGCGGTAATACCCATGTCCTGTGTTGAGTATGCAGTCACCGTGGTTATTTGCATACTCAATAGCTTCTCTCAACCGTCTGTCTTTATTACTGTCAGCTGGTCTCTGCATTGCGTTTACATGGCCTACAGGGATTCGTTCAATTATTTCTAGCATGCGCTCCTTTCCTCTCCTCTCAGGGTAGAGAGGAGATAACTGTCGGCTTACAATTGCTGATCGTGATATAAAAAGTTCGCAATTCCAAACAGTTTCTTAAGGTGTTTCAACCATCAAAGCCAGCTCTTACCGAACAGCTTTCTAAATTCTTCTCTATCTCCGACTTTATCCTCAAAGGCTTTCTGTGCCATCTGGATATACTTAAGATCAATAACTCCGTTCATGTGTGGTCCCTGTGATCCTCGATGATGTTTATCACATAATGGCAATATCAGATCGTATTTATCAGCTATCTTCCTGTTTGCCGTACCATGTATAGCATGATGCACTTCAACGTTTGGATTACCGCATACCAGGCATTGAGACATATCATTTACTATGATTGACTTTCTCAAACTCCCCACCTCTCTTTCATCTCGAGAAGCTCTGCCGGAGTCATTGTCTCAATCCCCAGCTCCTTGGCATCCGCCACAGTGCCATCAATGAGATGTGACATTTCTTCCGTATCATATGTATGAGAACCACGATACACCTTGTAAAAAGTGGCATCATCCTCATACCTGATAGGTATGCAGTGAAGTGTTTCGAGCTCATACATAAACTCTTCCGGTGCGTTTGTCTTATATATCATTAGTGCTCCGTCCGGCAGGAGCTGAGGCTGTCCATATTTACATATCAATATATTCTTGGCCTTTGCCTTGGACATTGTAAGAGCCTCAGCAATCTTGCCTACCAGCACATGAAAATAAGCATTTGCATCAAGTGATCTCTTTCTGGTATACCTGACCGCTTTTATCTTTAACTTGTCATATTGCTTGATCTTGTCATATTCAGTCTTGACCTTATCAGTCTCGTTTATATCAAAGGTTACTCTGATATGCCCTGTGTCGAAGTCGACTGCTGCTCCGACCACTTTGCCTGTGACTTCCATCAGGCATCCGCTTCTTTCTTTTTCTTGTACCAGAGCTCGACCTGTTTAATAAGCTTATCTGCCAGATCTTTTGATATTTCAGATTGTTTTGAAAATCCGTATTTACTCTTAAGCTCATTCCATACAGCACTCTCGCTAACACTCTCGCACATTCCTGCATAGGCAGATATAAACTCATTAATTTTGTGGATCTGGCTTGCTGTCGCAGGTGTAAATTTCGGTGTTTTCTGTCCTTTTGTCTGTTCTGCAAATTCATCTGTATCTGCATCTTTTGTATCATCCAATAGGAACAATCCATTTAATGCATACTTTCTGGCATAGCTAGATGCTGTTCCTGTTATCTGTGACTCGTCCATACCCTTTTTCATCTCTGCCTCTCTCGCATAAGCAAATGCCTCAACATGAGAATCAGATTCACAATCATATAGTGTAGCTGTTGCTTTGACATATACTCTTCCGGCTACGTCATCTATTGAATCTCTTAAGATAAGGTTCACATTGTACTGCTGCAGATATGGTTTAACTGCTTCACAAATTCCTTCAGCATTTCTATATTTGTAATTTCCGAACTTGTTAAACAAATTTTTTGGTGCCTTGAGCTCGACCTGTATTTTCATCAATTTTTCATTTAAAGTCATTTATCCTATTCTCCTAAATTCAATACCATATTCTTTCATGTCACACTCGAGCTGAGCTATCTGAAATGCATCAGCTATTACTTCATACACTGCTTTTCCTGCTACTACCGGCTCCGGCTCGAGTTTCATAAGATCCTCTTCTGGTGTGGATTCAACAGGCTGTTCTACTTTCTGCTTCTGTGCCTCAGCTCTAAGGATTTCCTCTTTCTGCTTTTCCCACTGACGAATAACAAGAAGGGCATCTGATAACTCCCCTGTTTTCTTATATCTTTCAAGCGCCTTGTCCTCATACTCTGACTCCATGCCCTTAATGGTCTCTAAATCATTAACAATTTTATTCACAACATTTTCGATATCTGAGTATATGCTCTTCTTTGATATAGTTGCATTCTCCCATTTTGGATCATATATTTTATCTAACTTGATATAATCTCCTAAATCTTCATGTTCCTGCATAACCTCTTCATATATGGATGATATAAGTGTTCTTTTCTCTTCAATCCTTTTCTGTTCAAAGGCTTCTACCTGATCATTAATAACTTTGATAGGCTCATCAATCAGCTTATCCAGCTCTTTAACCTTGGTCTCAAACTCGGTATAAGGCTGCATATAATTTTTCTTTACCTCAATACGCTTATCACTGATCTGCTTCTTTAATTTTCTAAGATTAGCCACAGTCTTTTTTGCATATGTCTTAGAATCCTCTGTGAAAACCATATTTTTATATGTTTCAAGCTCAAAAGATAAAGCTTTCTTTATCTCATCAAAATTAAATCCAATAGTTCCATTTTTCTGCTGTACTTCAACTAAAATTTCCTGCATTACATTGCCTCCATAAAATCTTGTATATCCATTTGTTTATAGTTACTACATATGGCCAACACATCAAGCTGTCTATTACTTACCAGCTTTACTCTCTGCCGTTCTACGCATTCCTCACAGATGCCGTTCTGCCCCTCTCCTGGATCCATAGCGCATCCACAGGATTTACACTCCCGGTACATCATTCCTGCTCCTCATTAAATATGACTCTTAATGCTCGATTTCCCATTGCTTATTCCTCACTTTCTGATATAATGAAAACAGGTTTATTTCCAAATACCTTACAAGAACCCTTTTAGTTTGACGGCTGTGGGGTTCTTTTTTTGATTTCTTCATCAAGGATTTCTCGAAATGCTTTGGTATCTGGCTTTGCCTTTTTAACCACACCCAGTAGATCAACATTGTCTCTTCTGAGCTTTTCCCTTGTCTCGTGACTCATCTCAATCCTTGGAGTGTCGCTCATCAGCATCGTTACCCCCTTTGATTTCTTTACGCTCTGCAAAAATAACTACTCCGCAGAGCAATATACCGATGAACATTACAGCTCCGGCATGCTTGCAATGAGCAAGCAACAATGCTCCGCTCATCATGAGCGCTATTCCGATGCTACCAACGGCATCAATCAAATATTCTTTCATTTGCTTACCTTTCTGTCAGGCACTCAATGGAGAGTTGCTGGGACATTCTTTGTTGGGAGCATGTCTGTTAGTCTGATTCACACAAACGTAAGGAAAAATTTATTTACAAGGAGTTTAATAAATAGCGTACAAGTATAACGCAGCTCTCCATTGAATGCCTGACTGTATTTATTTTACTGACGAACTTTCGCCATCGTGCTTGCGATGACATCACTTGATCCCGTTAGATATACAACAGCCAGTACGGTCTCAAGTTTCAGTCCGCCACGTCTGAGTTGATACGATAGTGCCTGTGGTGTGATTCCCAGCAAGCCAGCTATCTGCTTGTACTCAATTTCATTCTCAAACATGAGCTGTCTGCACTTATTTGCCAGCTGTTTTTTCACATCTGTTATTTTTCCTTCGGCTGTCAAAGGGATTGTTCTTGGCATCTTTACTCTCCTTTCTATGAGTACGTTTCGTGCTCATTAAAATCAAAAAAAATAAAGTTTACAGAGCGCTTATAGTATTTTGCCAACTTGATCTTGATGTCATCCCTTGGTATTCTCTCGCCCTGTTCGTACATTGCCAATGCTGATGTACTGATTCCACAAGCCTTTGCAACGGTTTCTCGGCTTTTGTCACCTCTAAGTTTGACAAGTTTTTCAGCTATGGCTTCTTTATTCAAGTTCCCACCTCCTATTTTTTGTTGTGCACGTTTCGTGCTTAGCTTTAATATACACGTTCTGTGCTCACATGTCAAGCACATTTTGTGTATTTTTTTATTTACTTTTGTACACGTATCGTGTATAATTCAAAATAAGAGATGGAGGTAACATATTATGGCTCAATTTGACAGAATACTTAAACTATTACGAACTGAAAAGGAAATGTCTCAGCAAGAGCTGGCTGATGCCCTTGGCATCTCAAAAAGTTCTATTAATATGTATGAGCGTGGAGAACGTCAGCCAAACTTTGAAGTACTCGAAGCTATCGCTGATTTCTTTAATGTAGATATTGATTACTTACTTGGTAGAACCACAAAAACAACTAAGGTAATTAATCCTACTACTATCGCTGCTCACTTTGATGGTGATGAATATACAGAGGATGAACTTAAAAGAATCAAAGAATTTGCTGAGTTTATAAAATCAAGTAGAAAGTAACCTGTCCGTTTTATTGGACTTTAAATTTTATATTCTATTCAAAAAACACAAAGGAGATGAACTGCTTGACAGAATACGAAAAGTTACTTGACGATGCTGATAAACAGCATGTACTTGTTACTGAGAAATTTGATCTATCTGATACGCGCTTAAAAGGTCTATACTGTGATGCATTTATTGCCATCGATAAAAACCTTACTGAAGCAGATAAGGCCTGCGTATTAGCCGAAGAGTTAGGGCATCATGCCACTACCTACGGTAATATCATTGACCAAAGCTCAGTAATGAACAGAAAGCAAGAAAGACGTGCCAGAGTATGGGCCTATTATCTCATGCTCCAGTTTGAGGATATCATCGGAGCTTATGAACACGGATGTCAGAACCGATATGATATTGCTGAGTATCTCAACATATCTGAAGAGTTCTTGCAGGATGCCATCAATTATTACAAAGATAAATATGGCGCCTATGTAGCTTACGATAATTATTTTATTTACTTCGAGCCACTTGGTGTGCTCAAGATATACTAAAGGGGATGACTTTATGGGTTTGAGATTTAGAAAAAGTTACAAGATTGCTCCTGGTGTTAAATTCAATGTGAATAAAAAGAGTGTCGGTATGACATTCGGCGGTAAAGGTGTCCACTATACTGTGAACTCTTCCGGCAGACGTACTACATCTGTTGGTATTTCCGGCACCGGATTATATTATACTGATGTATCAGGATCCAATAGATCAGCGCCTAACCGCCAGCAACCTTACCAACAACCATACACCCCCTATACAAACTATAATCAAAACATTCCTGATGTATGTCCGTGTTGTGGTGCAAAAAATGAAAATCATGATGCATTTTGCAAGATCTGTGGTCAGCCATTAAGTGAGCCTACACACTCTCAGCAGGCATATGTTCCGCCTGTATATGTTCCACCGGCTTATAATCGGTCCACTGCTCAGGCAAAACCTCGCAAGCAGCCTAATAAGCTGATAAACACTCTGATTGGTCTAATTTTCTTGTTTGTAATCTGTTTTGCTCTTTTAATAGCATATCAGATTACTACCTATAAAAAGAACCTTACCGACTACAAAGTCCACGTTGAAGATGTAATGAATGGTACTGGTGATCAAGTTATTGGCCAGTATGCTTATATAAGTATTTCAAAACCGCGATTGGAAAAGACCACACAAGAAGATTTTAAAAATCTATGTGCTTATGTTAGTGCTCAAAATTATAACTGGTTTTCAATAATCACTGGAGATAACAGTACTGGGATAATATTTACTGGCTGTGATACTACCGCTCCTACTTATGGTATTTTAAATAATGACAAATCACTATATAAAGCAATAGGTAATATTACACTTGAAAGTGATGGTAACTATCATTACTATCCTGTAGATACATCAGCAGATTTACCAAGTGTTCCTACTGCGCCGGATAATACAGTAACCGATACTCCGGCTGCAGACGTCACACCAGATAATTCTGTAGTTGATGCTCCGGCAGATAATACTACAGACAACACTGCAAATAATACTGCAGATGAAAATAAGGCCGATATGGTTTGGTATGTGGATGGTGGATCAAGATACCACAGCAGATCAAGCTGCAGCAATATGGATAATCCTAAACAGATTACTAAAGAAGAGGCTGAAAGCATGGGACTTACCCCTTGCAAACGTTGTTACTAAAATAAAAAATCGCCCTGGTGCTACCAACACCAGAGCGACGAACATATACCATGAAAAGTATAATGCTCCCAACAAGCATATTATACCTTTCATGGCAGCCAATTGCAAGTGATTAACACTCACAGGCTGTTATTTTTATACGCTTTTTTAGGAAAGGATGATAATATGAAAGCTGAAAAACATGGAAATCAATACCGAGTTCAAAAAATGATCAATGGTGAACGATTTAATCTATCATTTGATCATAAACCCGGAAAGAAAGAAATTGAGGAAGCTATCCGAAATATTAAGAACTCTCCTCAGATAAAAGGAACTTTTGAGGGATACGCAAATCTATATATCAAAATTAAAAAGAATGTGCTCTCTCCCACTACAACAAAATCATACAAAAGCCTATTACGCAATATATCTGATGATTTCAAGCATACCAAAATGAAAGATATGACTGCGGCACTGGTCCAGTCTGAAATTAATCAGATCAGCCTAAGGAAATCTCCTAAATCTACCACAAATAATAATGGACTTATATCTCCTAAAACAGTCTCCGAATATCACAGCTTTATCTCTACAGTGATTAAAATGTACCGCCCTGATCTGATGTTAAACACCACACTTCCTGCACCTATCAAATATGAGCCTCATGTGCCCACAGATGCCGAAGTAAAAGCTATACTTGATATATCTAAAGGCTCACATTATGAATTAGCTTTTAGGCTGGGAATATACGCTCTCAGACGGTCAGAGGTATGTGCTGTTACATCAGCTGATCTTGATGGTAATATGCTTACTATCAAAAAATCATTGATTGAGGGAGAAGAAGGATATATTACTCGTGAAAAAAATAAAACAGAAGAGTCTACCAGAACTATCTATGTAGATGATTATGTTGCTGAGCTTCTACGTACTCAGGGTGTAGGCTTTGCTGGTACCCCAGATACAATACTCGAAACATTACACAAGTATCAAGATGAACTAGGTATACCACATTTTAGATTTCATGATCTGAGGCACTACTATGCTTCAATGGCTCACTCGCTCGGCATACCTGATAGTTACATCATGGCAGCTGGCGGATGGAAAACGGATCACGTATTAAAGACTGTATATCGCCATGCTCAGAAAGACAAAGAAGAAGATATGATGAAATTTGCAGCTTTATATATAACTGAAATATCAAATTAATCTTGGTGTAATTTTGGGGAAATTTTGGGGAAATTTTGGGGAAAAAGTGATTTAAAAACTAAAAATAGACTTTTTTATAAAGGCTCCTGCACACGTGCGGAAGCCTTTATTTTACGGCATTTCAAAGAAAAAAGGCAGATTATGAAAATCTGCCTTTAGTGGACTAGACGGGAGTCGAACCCGTGTCCGAAATACAATTCCCTGTCCTTCTACGAGTGTAGTTTATTATTTAACATTCCCTCTGCCACACGATAACAAACAACCTTGTGGTTTCAGTAGCTTCATAATACGCCCGATGGCTCAAAGCTTTGCCAACGTCGTTTCTCACATAGTCGAAGCCTGGGTCCTAAAGTGTGAGTGCTCTAGGTCAG
>ERZ779851.546-NODE-546-length-37562-cov-153.308449_pt1 | contig 37562 bp, 31 predicted proteins | sample MGYA00511094_ERZ779851 | MGnify/ENA primary metagenome ERZ779851 (study PRJEB29588, sample SAMEA2155512) | human gut metagenome | biome: human gut; feature: human-associated habitat; material: faeces | place: Denmark | collected 2008/2010 ...
TGTCAAGCACGGTTCCGAGAGAAGGGAGGGTGAAACTCCCTCCACTTACTCGACATCAATTATCTTAATATTTTGCCATGGGTAAATATATTAACCCCTTCACCGATTGGGGATTCAAACGCCTCTTCGGACAAGAATTCAGCAAGGATTTGCTGATTAGTTTCTTGAACGACTTGTTGGTTGACGAAATGCATATCAGGGATGTCACCTTCAAGGATAAAGAGCAACTGGCAGATTCAAAAGATTTGCGTGGCTGCATCTTTGATATTTATTGTGAAACCGATGATGGAAATCATTTCATTGTCGAGATGCAGAACAGATGGGTGCCGTTTTTTGTCAATCGCTCCATCTATTATGCCAGCAAGGCTATTGTCGGGCAGCGGAAAAAGACAATCGATCAGAAACCTGCTCTCTATCAGTTAATGCCCGTCTATGTCGTCTGCCTCATGAATTTCATGCCAAAGGACAATGCAGTGTCGAAATTCAGAACCGATGTAGCCTTGTATGAAAAAGGAAGTCAAGATGTCTTTTCCGACAATCTTCACTTCATCTACTTGTCTCTTCCTTTCTTTGACAAGAAGGCTGAAGAATGTGAAAGTGATTTTGACAAATGGATTTATGTATTAAAGCATATGGAAGCATTAGAGAGAATGCCGTTTACGGCACAGAAGAAGATTTTCAAGCGTCTTGCTGAACTGGCAGATTCCCGCTGTCTGAGTCAGGAAGAGCAAGAGAAATATGATGAAAGCTTAAAGGCCGCCGATGATTACTATGGTGTCTTAATGAGCTATTACATGAATGGTATTGATGAAGGTGTTGCTAAAGGTTTTGCCAAAGGTGAAGCTAAGGGTTTTGCCAAAGGTGAAGCCAAAGGTAGTTATCACAAAAGTCTTGATATAGCGGAGAAAATGCTATTAAAGGGTATGGATGATGACTCTATCATGGAACTGACGGGCTTAACCCATGAGCAATTGCTTCAATTGAAATCATAAAATTATCAGATACAAGTTCTCCCCATAAGCCAGGCGATAGATGCCTGAACTTATAGGGAGTTTTTTGGGGGCTTGAAAGTTATTATCTTACTCTGCCTCACGGTCTTTCTGGGTAACTACTCTGTCATTTAAAAAATACACATATTCAATGGGGGACTAAAAACTCTATCTGTAATATGTTATGGATTAGGGGATTACAAATCCCCTGGTTTGATAGGTCGAACCTTTTTTTACGACGGATTTCAAATCCGTCGGGACGCCTAACGGGGGGTGGGATGCCTAGCGGGGGATGAACGACATATCCGGCGAGGCGGAAAACTTCCTATCTTCCGTTAGGCGTTTCGACGGATTTGCAATCCGTCGTTAAAAAATGACCTAACCTATTTAGAATCTGCGGATTTGCAATCCGCAGCAGGGAGAGTGTTATGGATAAGGGATTTTGGGAACGAGAAAATGGGAAAGTGACGAAAAACGGTAAGTTTACCACTTTTTGATAATACAGCATAATTATGGATATTAAAAGACAACAATATTTAGACCAACTAATCGCAAGCCCAAGAGAAATGAAGATGGCATCCTTACAATCGGGCTGAAAGACTTCTTGTTAGACAAAAACAGTTTAAATTATTAATGCTCAAAATATGGCTCAGGGGAGATTGTCTTATCCACGGACAATCTCCCCTGAGCCCAAAAAAGTCGTGGAATCTTAGAAGGTGAGTCACCTCGGCAACTAAAATTCCAACGACCAGTCTAGTCTAGTCTTCGCAAATTTGTATAATAGTAAATGATAATAATGTCTTATAATAACTAAAACAAGGGGGAGGAAGTATTCCCAACTTCCTTCCCTCCTCTCTTACAGATATATGATTCTTAACTTTTGTATTTTGCTAATTCTTTATTTGTAGGTGAATGCAAAAGTTTGCAAACCACCACCATATTTTACTTTTACGTAGAAGCTACCCTTAGCACCACTGTTATTGTTTCTGATGTTCTTGAGAGTAATTTTCTGCTCTACTCCGAGAGCTGCTGCAGAGTCAAACTTCTTTAAGAACCAGCAGTTCCAATCTTTGCCTTCTGTGATTTCTTCTGTAGAACCTACCTCCACATCGCAATCCTCAGGGTTGATGGTGTTAGAAGCTATTCTGATTTCTACTGGCAGAAGCTCAGAAGGATAGTTCTTCGGAATCGTATAGGTAAGAGTACCCGTATTATCCTTATACCTTCCTGACATACCTGAGAAGGTGAAGCCGAAGTCGAACTTCGTGATACTGTATATCTTGATGATTCTACTCATACCACTCACCTTGTCGAGTATTCGGATTTCGCCAGATTTTAGCTGGTCGGTAATGACATCTCTGGTAAAGCCAATCTTACCCTTACCATCTGCATATTTAATGGTGAGATCTTTCTTACCTAACTCATTATTCGTAACCCAGTTTACATCGAAACGGTTTGCTTGGTTCAAATTACCACCTTCGTAATTGAAGTCGATTTCCTGACTTTCTGCAGCGCCTTCGTTCAACATCACGTTTGTACCATTAGGAATTTCCAATGTATAAGTTCCATCTGATATCTTTGGTACGATCTGCTCTACCTGAATCCAAGGGTTGTTAGCTGCATAGCCTTCTAAGGCATTGTCGTAGCCAGGGTAACCTAACTTTGGATTCAGCTTCTTGATATGAATCGCATAGGTATAATTTCTCTTGATCTTATAGAATTGCTGATCCTCATTCTGAAGATAAACCTTGTACCATTTTACGGTGTTGTCGTTGAATGTCACTTTCAGGATACATCTTACAGGATTCTTACTTGAGTTTTCATCCTCAAAGCAATATTGCACAGTTCCCATCTGACCTGCTGAACCTTTGTATCTTTCTTCTGACTTAGGCAGGGTAATGTCGGTAATATTCCATTCCCAATTCTTAGCAGCAGTGGTGTTTGGAAATTCCAGTTTGTTACGGTCGAATGCTGCCATTGTAGCATATAACATTCCTTCACCGATGGAGATTTCTACACTCTGGATATTGGTTGAGGATTCCCAGTCAGCAGTGATCTTAGCACGATCTCTAATCAGATGAATCACATTACTGCTATTGGTAAGCTTTTCCTTCATATCTGCAGTTGTAGAACCTTTGCAATATCCCCAATACTTGGTCTTCAGAGCCTGATTTTCATCAGCCTTTGATTCAAACGTAGTAATCAGCTTGTTCTCATGCAAACCAATCCACTCGTTGGCAGCCTTTTCTGTATTGATATTGGCATTGGCAATGATGTGGAGTCGGGCTGTGGCATTAGGCATCTTCACACTAATCTTTTTGTTATTGGTGTTAACTGTACCTTCGCCAATTTCATCTTTGCTTGTAGCTTCCACATTCAGATCCTGACCCATGCCCAGGAAGTAACCATTGGCATCAAAGCAGAATATCTGTACATCAGAGCTTCCGAATCCCTCGTTGTTGTAGCCCTCAGATCTTGTTCCGATTTTGTAGTCTGGAGTAGATACCTTGAAGCTGAGCGTCATCTCACCCTTGCTGTTAGAAGGCACCGTCTCTTCAGACAAATCGCTTGTGCAGGCTGTTAGCATGGTTGCTAACAGTCCTACCAACATTCCGATATATAATTTTAACTTTTTCATTTTGTACCTTCTTTAATTGTTATTCTTTCTTGTTTTCCAGCTCTTTTACCTCGTCTGGTGAGAGGTCGCGAACGCAACGAACATATCCAGTATCTGTGTCGCTTTTATTAGCTATAACTTGATTGCCATCCAAAGCCCAATAGCTTTTAGCCCTTAGCACCTCACTCATTACGTTTTGAGTTTCATTATTCTGATATTTGCAAATTACACCAATTTCTGCTGCTGTTGGTAAACGCCAGTCGATATATTTCTTTCCGTCCTTTCTCACCTCTATGTATTTGTCGCAATGGTTAGAAGCATCAACTCCGCTATCGAATGGTAGCACTGTACCTAATTGGGACGCCAACATAAAGGCTGGAGAAACTACATTTTCCTTAGATAGTTTCGTTTTTGGATCAATGGTTGTAACATGTCCTATTTTATAGTCAGTTTGATCTTGCTGAGTACTTGTGATTTGTACAACATACATCTGATTATTATTTTGTTTTCCCTGATTGCTTCTCGTGGTTGCTTGATAATTCATGTTTTGCTTTTTGTCATAGTATGTATAGATGTTATTATCTATACAAACCTTAGCTTGAAAGTAATCATCAGCATACCCTTTTCGTGTCTTATGTGGTGTTTGATCGTCCTTCCAATCAATTCCTACAGTTGTTGCAATCTTACCATAAGGATAACCCCACCAATCATAACCTTCGTATGTATTTAATTCATCTTTTGTAGAATACCAGCCAGCAATACCCTGGATATACTCCAAAGGATACTGTTTGATAGTTACAATCTCTTCCAGACCATCGCAAGTTACCTTTATCTTGATATATTTAACAGACAGTGGCACGAAGTCATTGGCGGTTTTTGAATTTTTTGTACCAATAACAATTGTTCCCTTGTCCTTTAACTCACTATGACCTTTTGCATATTCTGCAGAAGCATTGAAGTATTGTCTACCAGTGCATGATTGTTTCTTACCATTTTTGTCATAATAGTAAATTTCCACGGTTTCTACCTTACATTCACCTGAGCCATAGAACTTGATGGTAGAATTATCAAATCTCTGATTCTTCATGATCATAAAGGTAGGAGAAACCAGCAAGTACTTCTGGTCACCAGCATTGATTGTTGTCTCTTCGCCCTTGGTCCACTTCTGTACATCATATACCAGATTCATAGCATCACCATAAGTAATGTCAGAGCTGCTGCCCAGACTTGTTACGGTAGCGTTGGCTGTATAGACGTAGTTACGCTCCAATGACTTGGTTTCCTTAGGGTCGCGAACTGGAATACTGTAATAGTAATCCACAGGTGTTTCTTCACCCTTCTTCAGCATCACCTTGATCTTTGCCTGAGGTGCACTTGCATTATCATCCCATAATGTTGCGTAGCTGTAGGTAACCAACTGATAGCCATCAGCAGTCTTAGCCATTGTCTCATTCGTCTCAGTTTCGCTCATACTAGCTATGCTCTTAGCTGTATTTACACCAAAGAGAGTAGTCTGGGTGTTATAGTTCAGCAACTGCCAGGTAGGTTCGCCTACCACCTCGTAGCCAGCAATATTGATCTTGAGATTTACAACGATCTTGGCTGCAGCTCTTGTCAGCTTACTCTCGATGGTTTGGGTAGGCTCTTTGCTGACTGTCCAAGGAGAGTTGGCAGTCATCAGGAAGTTCTTGGTTGCATTCTTGTTGCTGCTGTAAGGCTTCCAGATGTCTTCATCAGTCTGCACCTTCTTTTCCAGGTCGGTCAATGACTTTACCTGTTGTAAGTCCTCTTTTGCATTGGCAATTGAGTACACGAAGTAATTCTTGTTCTCCTGCAGATTCAAGTCAACTTTCCAGTTGCCCTGACCAAGAACCTCTTTCTGGTTGCTTTGCAAGTTGCTGTCAAACTTCTTGTTGACACTTTGCTCCTGATATTCCTTGTCGAAAATCTTCACGTACAGGTTGTCCAGTGCAGCTTCACGCAGGGCTTGGTCAGAAGCAACTGCTCTTGATACAGTTGCTTCTGTTACACTAGGCTTGATGCTGAGGCTCTCTGACGATGTTTCGGTGAAGAAATCATCCTGAGCGGAGCATCCTGCCATTGTTAGACCGAAGGTCAACAACATCAAGCCTTGTACAGATTTTCTATATTTATTTAACTTCTTCATGATGATTTAATCCTTTAGTTTATTTAAACCACATATTCTCATTTAAATTCCTGAGCGATCAGCACCCTGGGTGAACTTGATATTAAAGTCATCTCCAGGTAGTTTTCCAGTTCCTACATTGAACAGAACCTTTCTCATGTCAGGAGCAAGAACGATAAATACCTTGGTATCGAATTTTCTTTCTACTGCTAAGTCTTTATTTCTCTTTGGCACTACATAGAATGTGAATGAGTTGCCATGGATGTCGCTCTTACTTACTGTATCATAGATATTTCCATTCACGTAGAACGCAAAGTCTGGGTTGTCGCACTGAAGGATCCAGTTTTTGTTACCTGTATCAATATTCTTCAGCGTGATTGCTGGACCACCTCCATTTGGAATACCATAGTGAACTTCCACTGCTTCTCCAAAATCTCCTGCTTCTCGTTCCATCTCGATGCTTACCTTATCAGTATAGTCCCATGCGATGTTGTCATCCCAGTCGCTTACGATAGGATTCACATACAATGTTGCCGGATTCTCAGGAGTATCACCTCCTTCTCTGTCCACCTTGGCTGTTACGTCGTAGATGGTGTTGCGGTCGAGGCGATAGAGAGGCTCGTATTTGGTCCAATCTATTGTTGCGGCATCGTTATCTTCGTAGAGGCGCTTGTTTACCGGCACCTTGTAGAAGTAATAATTGCCGTTGTATTTTGCCTTGAGCAGGATATAGGTCTGCTTTTCTGCATCGATTGGCTCTTCTTTATACGGATTCTTTGTCTTGTTAATCCAACTGTTAGCGTATGAGTAGAACACAGCCTTGTTGTCTTGTGTGACGGCAGGAACTGTTACCTTGCTGCTGGCAGCTGCATCTGTATTCAATGCATTGTTGGTGCTGTTGCCTTCGGTGAGGATAGCGCCATCTGCTGCGTAGTGGATCAACTGGCAGGCATACGCTGTAGGAGCTACTGTGTTGCCCTTGTCATCTTGTACGTTGAGGCGGATCTTGGCAAGCGCTCTCTTCAGCTGGAACTTGATGTGAATCATTCCGTTTTCAATCTGTTTGGTCTCCTCCATCTTGGCATCCATCACGAATGAAGTCTGCTTTGCCTTGGGATTGAAGGTGGCTGCCTTGTTGATGGTGGCAGCTTTCAATTCATCCAAAGTTGTGATTCCGCTGATATTATCCAGGTTTGCTACCAGATAGAGAGTGTTGCCTGTAATCTCTGAACGCTTCAGCTGCTCGCTTTCCAACTTCTTGTGCTTGTAATCTGCAGTAGGACTGCCCTGAACAGAAGTATCTTCAAGAGTAAGACGCTTGACGAGATTTCCAGTTGCATCGAAAACGAAGAGGTCGAGTCGATTGATCTTGTTTTCATTGAGATCTTCATTTCCAACCTCAGTAGTTTCTGCGCGGGTAACAGCTGCACGGGTTTCAGTAGCAGAACCGCCTACTTTATATTCCAGCACCACATCGTAGTCGCAACTCGGTGTGCCGTCCATATCATCGCTCATGCAAGATGTGTTTGCAAGCCCTAAGAGGGCGATTGCACACATCGCAAAGTATTTTGATATTGCTTTCATTGTTTGCCCTCCTTATTTTAAATAATTAGTATAATGTCCACTATTGCTCTGAAGCTTATCGTAGGCAGTTCCCTTGGTAGCCTGCAGCTGGAAGATGCGGATGCGGGTATTGGTTCCTGCAAACTTTCTTCCGTTCTTGTACATACCTCCGGCGTCGTTTGGATTGATTTCAACTTCATATTCATGGATGCCATCCAGAGATACGGTTACGTAGAGGTCGGTATATACAGGATTGCTGCCTTTCGCTCTAGCCCATTCAGTCAACTGATTCCATGTAGCATTACTTGTCCATGCCTTCACGGCTTCTACCTTGATCTGATAAGGTTCTTTTCGGGCGATGCCTGTAGAAACGCATTTGGTGCTTTCGGTAGATTTATCATAGTTGAAAGCAAACTCAGTAGGGTTGGTGAGATGTGCTTTCCAAACCAGTCCTGTAGGACCATCTACCTTGATATAGAAGGCTGCTCCTGATTTATTATCCTCCAATATCTTATGGTCTGTATCCTTATATCTAGGATAGTTAACCAGACAGTAGAGACCTTCAGCGTCACCTCCCTGTGGATTCAATGTTGAACCTGTCTGCCAAGCAAACATCTGGCAATTTACATTGCTCCAGCTGATTTCAGAAGTTACCTTGTTCCAAGGCATTACCTGCCAGTCGAGGCAGAGGGCTCCACCCTGGAGGAAGTAGCCGTAAACTACGAGCTCTCGGTTGCGGATTGCGTTGCCACTGGATGGGATGGTGAATCCCTGAGATTTTACGCTGCCGCCTTCTGCCAACTGATAGTAAATCTTACCTTTGATAGGGTTGTTGGTTTCACGAAGATAACTCAAATCATGTCCACCGATTTCATTATTCATGCGGTCCATATAAGTCTGAGCGGTTTCGGTTTTTTCATCACGCTTATAAGCAAGCGGATCAGTTACCGCCTTGATTCCGGTATTCTCTACACCATCAAGCTTGAGGAGAGTAGAAACATAAGAAGGAGTTCCGTACTTTCCGCTTGTTGCAGCCTTGTTGGCATCTGCCTTGGTATAATCCTCTTCATCAGGGAAAACATAGCTTTCTGTAGGGAAGGTGTTTCCATCTATTTCAATTTTTGTTACCTTCACATTTCCTGTCAAGGCATCTTCACCAGCCTTGCGGGCGAAATAGAAGTGAAGCTTGGAAACGGCGCGAACCAGTGGAATCGAAATTCCTTTGTCCTTTGCCTCAATCTCAGTATCAGCTACGTGCTTGGCTATTTCTATATTGGTAATGGCACGGGAAATAGGGAGACCCTTGCCGGTTGGAACCACTGTAGTCTGAGCCTTGCCTTCTGATGTAATGCCGAATGGATCATCGAAGGTTACCTTTTGCAAGTCTGCACGGGTAATGCTGCGGAGATCCTTGCCCTTCAGCTTATCAGCCATATTGGTACTCTCTGAGTTTGCCAGAATATAGAGGTCGATGTTTTTGAGTTCTTCACCGTTGATCTTACGCAAGAATCTCAAGTTCAGCGTGTAGGTGCCGTTGGCGGTACCTCCGCCAACAGCAGTAGGAGTGTCTTCCTTGTAAGCAATCGGATTGGCGTTTGCTCCAGATCCTGATTTAAACACCCATACCTTGATGCTATGAATGTCGCTCTCAGCGGTAGGATTAGCCTGGGTCTCGTCGTTCTTTCCGATGTCCCCAGCTCTGCTTGCTCTGGAAGTCGTGGTGCTGGCGGTAGAGAAGCTCAGGTTGAGGTAAGCTTCATCGCCAGTTGCAGGTGCCTGCGAATCTTGGTCTGAACAAGATGCCATTGTGCTCAACATGAGCAAGGCTGCGATAGCCATGCCTAGCCGGCGTGTCATCTTGGTCAAAGTTGAGTTATAGCGTTTCATCTTTTTAATCTTTTACTTATACTTATACTTTTCTTTCTCTTTATACAGTGTGGGTAGCACTGTTTCCTTATTTGGTTCCGAGGTCTGCATTCTGCAGATTGAGAACCCAGCCGTTCACATTGATTCTTGCATCCATGTGGTAGTCGGAACCTGGACTTGGAACGTAGAATACGAGGGTGTAGTGATCCTGGCGGTCGAGGTATTCCTGATCCTCCCAGCCCTTGTCGGTGCGCTCGCCGCAGAGAGCGAGGAACCATGGCAGTGAGTGGTTGAAGATTACCTTGCCTGTGCGCTTGTCGGTGATTACGATTCGCTTGTCGTCGTACTCCGTGCTTTCGGTGTTGCGGGTGCTTACATCATTCTTGCGCTCGAACATTCTGGAAGAAGACAGGTCGTAAACCAAAGCCTTCTCGATTTTTTCACCATCTACCTCAGTATTGCCGTCGGTGTTAACCACCAGTTTCTCGTTGTAAGGCACGTAGGTGATTGGCTTGTTCTGTTCTACTCCGTTGGCATCCTTTACCTTGTCGCCCTTGTAGTCGAGGAGGGCAGCCGAACCCTTGATTCTTACGTCGAAGTTTTCTGCTACGAATCCCTGCTGGTCGTTATCGTAAGGAAGCATCACGATGCGGTAGGTCTTGGTACATTTCATCAGACTCAGTTTGCCGGATGTGTCCTTTTTGCCCTTGAAGTCGAGAGATGTCTGGGCAGTGTAGAGAGCGGTGAACTTCTTGTTGTTGACAGAAGCTTCTCCGTCTTTCTTTCCCATTTCTTCCTGCAGGTCGTTGATGGTAGAAACACCTGGTGTGAGTTGGGTGAAGCTGAACTCCATCTCGTCGTCACCGTCGGCTCTGCTACCTGTAGGTTTCTTGTCACGAGCGAGGCAGACGAAGGTATATTTGCCTTCCTGTAAGTCTGTGATGTCCATGCTGTGACCCGTTTCGAATTTGTCGGCAGACTGCGTATAGGTATCGAAGTATTTACCGTTTTTATCGAAAACATAGACGTTGAGGTTTTTCACTTCCTGGGAGAAAGCATCAGCGTTCTCAACATTATATGTATAATCGAACTTGAGCGACACCTTAGGTGCAGGACAATTCGTCAGATCGTCTTTCATGCATGATGAAAGCGAAGAGAGTGCGATGGCTGAGATACAAACCACTTTGCAACCGTTTTTGATGATGAAATGTTTCATATCGTTTGTGTTTTATTAATTCTTTTACTTATACTTATATCTAGTGTGCCGTAGGGCGTAAGAAGTGGGGTAGCCTCCGGCATCTTTTTTTTCTTGTTGAGTGGTGCTGATTCAGCACTGTAGGGGTTCCCGCCATCTGTTGGCGGCAAATATCATCTTTTTCTTTTTGAATCTCCCGGAGGCGGGGTAGCCCCCGGGAGATTGAGCGTATTGTTGTTTCAAGAATTATCTTGAGATCGGGGGATGGGGTACATCCCCGGAGCATTCATTTTTTCTGTTTATGCGACTTGTAGCTTGTGATTACTTCAAATCAATTGACTGGTTGCTTACTACCCAGTTGTTAACTGTAACAGTGCACTCCATGAAGTAGTTCTTGTTCTTGTCGTCTGGACCGTCAGGACCATTTGGTACGTCCTTACCAAGGTCATAAATACCGGTTACAGTTAACTTATAGATACTGTTGCGAAGGATTGAGTAAGGAGCTGTTGTTGGCTGGTAAACCTCATCCTTCAATGGTACGCGGTAGAACATATTGCCCTGCTCGTAAATATCAATACCATACTTCTCACGTACAGTAGCGAGAGCAGCCTGATCCTTCAAAGACTTATCTGCGTTCTGAATCAATGCTAATGCTTCAGCTACAGTCATATTTGTTGCATTGTCAGGATTTACGAATGGCCAAGCAACGGTCTTGTCGTTGAAGATCTGCTGAAGTGAAGTGTAAATCTTGTTATCGTAACGATAGAATGTACCATCTGTGAAGTCGGCACCTGTTAAATCCAAGTTAGCCTTGTAGCAGATATACATAGATGTAGCTTTTTCAACGTCTGCAGTTGTGTTCTCTAAAACGTAATGGTTTCCTGCCTTGTCGAAGAGTTCTGTACTACCATTATTATTATACTTGCCACCAAATGTTGTATAGTCCTGTGCATAGGTAACATCCTTTGCAATAAAGAATTTGGTAAATTCACTATCCCACTTCTGCATCACATTTACCTTCTCGCTTAAGTTAGAGATAGCGTAGTTCTGATAACTAATGCTCTTAACCAAGTTCAAGTTTGTTGTAACAGGCTTCTTTTCTGCTGTTGCATCGCTGAACTTTGTGAAATCTGCAGCCTTAACTGGAGCATCGATACGAGCAACTACACGATCCAAATAAATGTTCTGGCATTTAGCAGGATTAGTTGAGGTATTATTATCCGCTGCGAATTCAATTGTTGCCTCTACGCCACCATCTTTTCTTTGTGCATCGTTCTGATTGAACATTACGAAAGAATTAGCTGTAGCCAAGTTAGAGGTTCCGTTAGTATATGTTCCAGACAAAACATCATTGATAGGATCTTCTGATGTCTGATTGCCTGCCAAGAAATATACTTTATATTTAATACCAGTCTTGACACCATTAACAGCTATCTTGATAGGCTTGGTAATACCTACATTGTTATTGGTAGAAGCCTCTGTCTTCCAATCGCTAGCTTCAACAACTTTCTTGTAAATGAGGCTTTCTCCTTCGTACAAGTAGAAAGTACCATTGGTTACAGCTGCTTCTGCTGCTGTAGCAGGCTCATTTACACGGTCGGTCTGACTAGTTCTTGTACCATCTGCCTTTGGAGTCTTGATAGCCAATGTCATATAGAAGCCATCAACCTGTGACTGTGTACCTGCGCCACCACCTAAATCATCATTGCTGCTGCAGCTTGAGAAAGATAACGCTGCTGCTGATACCAAGCTCATAACGAGCAAATTCATTTTTTTTATAATCTTTTACTTATTAAGTGTTATACAAATTTTTTAGTTTGAGTTGCGAAATGGATGGGTCTCTCTGACCTCATCACTGTCTTCGCCCGGGGGTAATCAAATTCTATTCTTTCTTTTCTTGTTCTTAAATTAAATTTTTTAGTTTATATTAATATTATTGTTTATTCTTTTACTTATATTTAATTCAAGTCTCGCAAGTTCAGGAGTTAAAGAAGTCAAGGAGTTATCGCTCCCTACGGGCGCTGAGGAGTTAAGACAACAGTCTTTTTGGCGTGTTTTTTAAGCAGTAAGACATACGTCTTAACTCCTTAACTTCTTTAACTCCTTTAACTTCCTGATATGCATTACTTAAAAATCAAACTCTTATTCCACAATCTTGTTCAGCTTGTTGAGATTCTCCTGAGCACCCTTCAAGCCGCCGGCTACTGCCTTCTGGAAGTACTGCTTGGCAGCTTCGTAATCCTCATTGAGAACGGCGAGGCAACCACGGGCATTATCTACTTCGGCACCGGTGCCAGCCTTCTTCAGGTACTTCTCTGCGCTTACCTTGTCACCTCTGTCGATGGCTGCAAGGGCTGCATTCAGATTGGCGAGCTTATCTTCTGGGAACATCTTCACGGCTGTGTCGAATACATTGTTGTACTCTTCGCTTCCCTTCGGATAACTGTTTGCCACCATATACATCTCCTGGAGAGAGAGCTTCTGCGGACGGGTGTTGATCACTCTGCGAGCCTCTTCGAGGTTGAATGCCTTCACGTCGTACTCGATGGTGTAATCTGTGCGGCGCAAGCCTGGCCAAACCTTGTCAACGAGGAATCGGAATGCCTCACCAGCCTTGGCTGCGAGCGTCTGTTCCTTCTGGTCAGGAGTCATATCGCTGTTGATGATCTTGAGCGCAGCTTCCTTCTGAGGGATGTTGTGACTCTTGATGTACTCCAGTGTTCCTTCCCAATCCTCAGCTGTAGATTCTACCTTGAAGAGTTTCTTGTCGATAGGGTAGGTCTTCAACAGGTAGTTGTAGAGAGCCTGGGTACGGTTGCGGGAAAGCTTGTTGTTGTTGGCATAGCTGCCGTCAGGAGAAGCATAACCGTGGAGGGTAATGGAAGTGATGGTTACATCAGGGTCGTTCTTCACGAGGTCGAGCGTCTGCTTGATGGTAGCCAACTCATTGGTATTGTTACCGAGATCCTTCACGATATCCCACTTGTTGATGCGGAAGTTGAGTCTAGCCGAACCGTTTTCCTGTCTGATCTTCACTGCCTCCGCCTTTGGCTGTTGATAAGCCTGATAGAGCTGCTGAGGAGTAACGAGCGCCTCGCCATTGTTGGTGAGCAGGTTTTCTGCCAGCAGTTTCTGGTTACATCCGCAGGCATCATTGCTGATGGCGAAGTTGGAGTTCTTCATCCAGTCCTGGTAAGGAGTAGAGTAAGCGTATCGGAGCGTCTGTGGCTCCTTGTTTTCACGCTTGGCAACGATGAGCGGGTTCTGGGTAGCGGTCTTCTTGGTACGCTGGTAGTAGATGTATCTCTTGTTACCCATCACCTCCACAGCCGGGAGCTTGAGCGTATCCTCACCCTTATATAGAATAGGTGTAAAGATGAGACCCTTGTTGCTTGCCAGTTTCACGTCATCGAGATTGAGGTCCATATAGACGTTCACCTTATTGCCTTTCTTCTTGATTTCCTTGTTGAGGACTTTCATATCCTTGGCAGCCTGTTCCTGAGCGATAGCGTTAGTGCTAAACAGAATGCTGAGGGCGACGGCTCCAAGTGTCTTGTTTAAAATCTTATATGTATTCATAATCTTCAGTTTTTACTTATTAATATAATAATGTATCATGAATTAGAAGACATACACCAGATTGAGTGCCGCCTTGGTAGGTCCTACGTAGTGATGCGCCTTGTCTTTCTCGAGTTTCTCACCACACTGTGGGCATTCATATTTATCCGATTTCGAATAAACGTATCCCACTCCGAGTTCAGCCTCGAAGTTCCAATGCTTGGAGAGAGCCCAGGTATAACCGTATGCAACACCTGCACCTACGAACCAACCTTCGTATCTGTAATCTTTCAATTTGGAGAAGTCGGTACCGAGGAACTTGAAGTCAAGATCTACGTTACCTATGTTATGAGAACCTCCGAGGGCGTGGAAGCCGATGAAGGAGCCCATCATCTTATTGCAGAACCAGTATCTAGCTTCTGGTTGAACAAGCCAGTGCTGCCACTTCTTGTTCTTGGAAAATGTCCACGGGTTGTAGTTGCCGGATACATCCAAGGTCCATTTTGGGGAAAGGCCAAATTCGAAGCCGAGGTTCATGGTGCTTGTAGCATCATAAAGGAGGTTCGTCTTCAAGGCCACCTTCTGAGCGACGGCTGGGCAGATGAAGCTGCCTACAGCCAGTAGCGCAATTAAAATCCTTCTGTTCATACTTAAAATCTTTTAATGATTTAAGAATGACAAATGGTCTCTCTAGAGAAACGCATCATCATCTTTTACTTATACTTATACTTATACTTTTTCTTTTTCTTAATTTCCTTTTCCTTCCATTCAATAGGCTTGAAACTAGACTTTATTTATTAAAGAATAGTAAGTCTATCATTTACTCTTCTTCTACTCATCATCATCTTTATCATCTACTCCTCTGTTCTTAGATGCCTGTTGGCAACTTTGGGGTTTGATTGGAAGCTCGGGCTTGAAACCGCGAACTTTGTTTTTACGATTGCAAAGATAGCGCCTTTTTCGATTGCTGCCAAGAAAAATGTGCCTAAAAATGCTGATACCGAATAAAAACCGCATGAATGAAACACTGAAAAACCCTGAAAAATGCTTTTTCTCATGTGTTTTTTGCTTTTTTAGCCACTTTTTATCAGTTTTCTTAGAGTTTTTCGATTTTTAGTAGTAATTTTGCAACTGAGAAGAATAAGTTGGTAAATCATCAATGAATTCAGGACTCAGAGGTCCTGAAAGATATGCAAAGTGCCCCAAGCGGGCAAGACTTTGATGATGTAAAAGTATAAACGACTATTTAAATTATAAGTAAATTGAAAGCAAGAAAATGAAAGCTAAGAACAAACTTTGGGATTGGTGTTTGCGCTTGGAACATCATTTATGCCCTGATTACTGTGGAGTGGTGGATCGCCGAAGGGTGATTGCATTCGTCCTTTTGACTCTGGTAGAGATACTCATTATTCCCTACCACTTCCTTTTGTTTTACATGATGAAAGTATGGGGGGGGCATGCTCTATAATGTAGTCCATACCCTCGCACTGGCGCTGCTGATGTATGTGGTGCTGAAGCGCAAGGTGGTATTCAAGACCGGCATCTCCCTGCTCTATATCCTCGTATTCGTGAAGCTGGCGATTGACAGTATGCTCTGTCTGCACTATCAGGGCGATCGGGACAACCTGAGCGTGATGAGCAATATCTTCATCATGTTTATACTCGCCATAACCGCCCAGAGCCAGCAGCTCAACCGTACCACTCTCGGCTTTGCCATCGCTCTGTTGCCAGTGGTAGCGGTAGCCCTCTCGCATACGCAGATCTCCGTGCTGCTCTTCAGCATCAAGGCTGTTCTGGTTGGTTTCCTGATGGTCTTTTATGTCTGGCTCTATAACTGGGAACCTGTCATCGTCAAGGAACTCAGACAACCCAAGCAGATGAGGGAAGAAGAGAAGAAGGCACTGCATATGCTTGCCGACCTGAAGGATGAAGAGAAGGATATAGCGGTAAACCTGCTGAGCCGACTGAGCCCGGAGCAGCAGAAGAATATCCTGCACCGTGCCGCAGAACAGTTGAAGACCGATGAACTGAGCAAGAAGGCTTGGGATCTGGTATGTGCCGACCTTACCAACAGTGAGCGAGTAATCTGCCAGATGGTACTGGAAGGCAAGATGCTGAAGGAAATCTGCAACGAACTGAACAAGAGTGAATCGAACATCACCAGCCAGCGCAGCCATATCCGCAAGAAACTGAATATGGACAGCAAGGACGACCTGCGACGTGAACTGGAAAAGCGCTTCTATGAAGCCAGAAATTCACTGGATGCATAGTATAAAAGAATGCAGAAAGGGTGTGCTCACACGAGCACACCCTTTCTGCATTCTTATACTTTTCCAATCTTATTCTTCCATTCTAAGGAATGCCTTCGGCAGGTAATCGATGAGATCGCTGGCGATGAGGCTTTCCTTGCCCAGGTCCTTGATAGCGAGGTCGCCGGCAAGACCATGAAGGTACATACCGATGCGGGCAGCATCAGCCTGCTTGTAACCGCGAGCCAGAAGAGCGGTGATGATGCCTGTAAGCACATCGCCACTGCCCGCCGTAGCCATACCGCTGTTGCCCGTAGAGCAGAACTCCACCTTACCATCCGGATGACAGAGGGCAGAGAAATGTCCCTTCAGCAGGATGTAGCCGTGCAGACGGTCGGCAAGCTCGCATGCCTTGTAGAGGCGCTCGGTGCAGTTGCTGCTGGTGATGCCAGCCAGACGGTCAAGCTCCCTAGGATGTGGAGTGAAGATGAGGTTCTTAGGCAACTGCTGCATCCAGGCACGGTGACTGGCAAGGATGTTGAGTGCATCGGCATCCACCACTACCGGACAGGTGCATCTTCTGAGCTGGGCAATCAGGGCGATGGCTGTCGCCTCGCTGGTTCCCAGTCCCGGACCGATGCCCATGGCGTGGTAATCTTCCGTATCTACCGGTTCGCTGAAGATGGTTTCCTCCGTATCCATCTGCAGTACCGCTTCGGGCACGGAAATCTGCATGATTTCGTAGTTTCTCTTAGGCGTATGGGTAATCACCTTTCCCACACCCGTTCTGAGGCAGGCTCTGGTGGCAAGGACCGAAGCGCCTGACATGCCGTAGCTGCCTGCGATGAGGAGCGCCGTGCCCATGCTGCCCTTGTGGGCGAAGTCGCCGCGAGGCTTCAGGAGCTGGCGGATGTCCTTCTCCTCAAGGATGCTGCAACGGCTCTCGGTGCGCTGGATGAACTCTGGAGAGAGTCGGATATCAAGCACCTTGATTCTGCCCAGGTACTGCTGGTTGTCTGCCATCATCATCGACAGCTTCTTCTGCTGCAGGGTGAGGGTGAGGTCGGCACGGATGATGTTGGCGCTGATGTTGTAGGAATTGTCCTCGCTCATCAGACCGGAAGGCAGGTCGATGCTCACGATCTTTGCCGCACTCTGGTTGATGTATTTCACCATGGCAGCGAATCCGCCCGCCAGCGGCTTGTTGAGTCCGCTGCCGAAGAGACCATCCACCACGAGCATTCCCGCCTCGAGCTGAGGAGGGTCGAAGTTGACGGTGACCTCGGTAAACTGCTTGACGCGCTTACCCTCGATGAGTCGTTTCTTGTTGGTGGCACAGTCGGCAGAAAGCTTGTTGTGCACATTGAACAGGAATACACTCACCCCATAGCCGTCTTCGCTGAGGAGGCGTGCCACGGCAAGTGCATCACCACCATTGTTTCCCGGACCGGCGAAGACCACGACCGGCGTTCTGTTAGACCATTCCTGCTCGATGGCACGGGTGAGCGCCTTTGCCGCCCTTTCCATCAGGTTGAGCGATGTGATTGGCTCATGCTCAATGGTGTATTTATCCAGCTCATGTATCTGAGCACTAGTGAATATTTTCATATATTAATGTATGTTATGTCCGATTATCTGATTATTTTAATGCAAAAGTACTAAAAAAAGTCGATGAATGGATGAAGTTTCACGATTTTTTCGTAATTTTGCAGAAAATATTATATCATCAAGACTATGGGCATAGTAAAAATCAAGGATAAGACCTTCAAGACCTCCATTCCAGAGGCAGATATTCTGAAGAAGGTACAGGTCGTTGCCGACCGATTGAACCAGGATTATGCGGACAAGACTCCGGTGTTCCTGGCTGTGTTGAATGGTTCGTTTATCTTCGCTGCCGATCTGATGCGAATGATTACGGTACCAAGCGAGATTTCTTTTGTGAAGTATGCTTCCTACGAGGGCACCAGTTCTACCGGCAGCATGAAGACTCTGATGGGTCTGAACCAGGATCTTACCGGTCGCCACGTGGTGATCGTGGAGGACATCGTGGATTCCGGCTTTACCATGGCTCACATGATCGAGGATCTGAAGAAAAAGAATCCAGCCAGCATCGAGATCTGCTCGCTCCTCGTGAAGCCGGGCAATCTGAAGGTGGATCTGGACATCAACTATGCCGTAATGGAAATCCCTAACGATTTCATCGTAGGGTATGGATTAGATTATGACCAAGAAGGCAGAAACCTCCGCGACATCTACACGATAGTTGAAGAATAGGGGGGAAGCATGTGGGAGAAAATTAGTGATTATTGCTTGGATGTCTCCAAGTACTTCTTGACTGCTGTATTTGTTACTTCGATGATGCAGGATCTCAATGATGTTCGTTGGATGCTGTATGTTATCAGCGGATTAATAGCAATTATATTGTTTATAGCAGGTATTTATATTAGGAAGAATAAAAAAGATAACGATAAAAAGAAGAAATAATGGCAAATTTAAGTTTGATGGCTTTTAATAGCCTATTATTGGATATTCCTTTTTTGGGTACATACATTATTTTGGCAATGGTGGGAATCCCTGCCATCGTATTCTTGTTATTTGTTATGACTCCCAAAGGAAAGCAATGGTTTAACAGTATAAATTAAGTTTCTGACACAACATAAAACAATTTATATATATTAAGGTAAAAATGAAAAATATCGTAATTTTCGGTGCTCCAGGTGCTGGTAAGGGTACACAGAGCGACAAGATGATCGAGAAGTATGGTCTCGGTCACATTTCAACAGGTGACGTTCTTCGTAACGAAATCAAGAATGGTACAGAGCTCGGCAAGACTGCCAAGGGTTATATCGACAATGGTCAGTTGATTCCAGACGAGTTGATGATCGACATCCTCGCAAGCGTATATGACAGCTTCGGCAAGGATCACGCAGGTGTGATCTTCGATGGTTTCCCACGTACCACTCCACAGGCTGAGGCTTTGAAGAAGATGCTCTCTGAGCGTGGTCACAAGATTGCTGCCATGATTGAGCTTGCCGTTCCAGAGGATGAGCTGATGGCTCGTTTGCTCAACCGCGGTAAGTTGAGTGGCCGTTCTGATGACAACGAGGAGACTATCAAGAAGCGTCTCAACGTATATCATACACAGACTGCTCCTCTCATCGACTGGTATGAGAAGGAGGGTATCCACCACCACATCGAGGGTCTCGGAACTGTAGATGAGATCTTCGCTCGTGTGTGCAATGTGATCGACAACTTGTAATCAAGATATAATAATCTTCCCCGCAAGGCTGCGGGGAAGATTTATTCATTAAAAAAAGAAGAATCTTCCGTTCAAAAAGAGAAGATTCAACGTTCAAATTAAAAAGAAAAATCAATGGCTGAATCCAATTTCGTAGATTATGTAAAGATCAACTGCCGCTCTGGTAAGGGTGGTAAAGGCTCCATGCACCTGCGCCACGTGAAGTACCAACCGAATGGTGGACCTGACGGTGGCGATGGCGGACGTGGAGGAAGCATCTATCTTCGCGGCAACCACAACTACTGGACCTTGCTGCATCTGAAGTATCAGCGCCACTTCTTCGCCGAGCATGGTGGCAATGGAGGACGTGACAAGTGCCATGGCACTGATGGTAAGGACATCTATATCGATGTGCCTTGCGGTACCGTGGTGTATAATGCCGAAACCGGTAAGTTCGTCTGCGACGTGGCTTACGACGGTCAGGAAGTACTGCTCCTGAAGGGCGGACGTGGCGGACTGGGCAACTTCCAGTTCCGTACCTCTACCAACCAGGCACCACGCTATGCGCAGCCAGGTGAGCCGATGCAGGAGATGACCATCATTATGGAGCTGAAGCTCCTTGCCGATGTGGGTCTTGTGGGTTTCCCTAATGCCGGAAAGTCAACCCTGCTCTCTGCCGTATCCAGTGCCCGTCCAAAGATAGCCAACTATCCGTTTACCACCCTTGAGCCATCGCTGGGAATCGTGGATTACCGCGACCATCAGAGTTTCGTGATGGCAGATATCCCGGGTATCATCGAGGGAGCGAGCGAAGGAAAGGGCTTGGGACTGCGATTCCTGCGACACATCGAGCGCAACTCGCTGCTCCTCTTCATGGTTCCAGGCGATACCGACGACATCAAGAAGGAATACGAGGTGCTGCTGGGCGAGTTGAAGAACTTCAACCCAGAGATGCTCGACAAGCATCGCGTGCTCGCCATCACCAAGTGTGACCTGCTGGACGAGGAGCTCATCGAGATGCTGAAGGAGACCCTGCCAACCGATCTTCCGGTGGTATTCATCTCATCAGTTACCGGACAGGGCATCCAGGAACTCAAGGATGTGCTCTGGAAGGAGTTGAATTCAGAGAGCAACAAGCTGCAGGAGATTACTTCAGAAGATACCCTCGTTCACCGTGACAAGGATATGAGCCGCTTCCAGCAGGAACTCGAGGCTGAGGGCGAGGACATCGTGGAGTATATCGACGAGGATGAAATCGAGGATGTAGATGACTTAGATGATTTCGAATATGAATAAGGAATATCATATCGCTGAGGGCGTCACTGCTTTCTCTACCACCCGAAAGGGAGGAGTGAGCCAGGGCAACTACAGCGAATTCAATATCAATGACTTTTGCGGCGACTGCGCCGAACACGTAGCAGAGAACCGCAGGAAGCTGGCGGATGAGCTGGGCATAAGCATCGACCATATCATCCTGCCGCATCAGGTGCATGGAGTAGAGGTCCGTCAGGTGGCAGGAGATTATTTCTCAATGCCTGAGAACATCCGCAAGATGATTCTCGAGGGCGTTGATGCCGTGATGACCAATGAGAAGGGCGTATGCATAGGTGTTTCCACCGCCGACTGCATCCCAATCCTGCTCTATGACGAGGAGCACCATGCCGTGGCAGCCATCCATGCCGGATGGCGAGGCACGCTGGCACGCATTGTCCACAAGACCATCCAGGAAATGGCTTTCGCCTATCATACGGAGCCAAAGAAGCTGAAGGCAGTGATTGGTCCGGGTATCTCGCTGGAGCATTTCGAGGTAGGCGATGAGGTGTATGAGGCTTTCGAGCAGGCAGCCTTCCCGATGGAAGAGATTGCCGAACAGCGCCCCAATGCCGCCTTCTCGGTAGATATTGCCGAGCGTGAGCGCCTGGCTGCAGAAGGAAACATCGTGCAGCCGCTGAAGTGGCACATCAACCTGCCGCTCTGCAACAAGCAGATCCTGCTGCATTGCGGTGTGGCTGAGGAGAATATCCAGGATTGCGGCATCTGTACCTTTGCCCATAGCGACGAGTTCTTCTCGGCAAGAAAGCTGGGCATAGAGAGTGGCAGAATCTATACCGGCATTCTGATGAAGTAAGTTTTCAAGATAACATCCATTTTTCTCTTTTCTATGAACGAAGAGGGAAAAATGGATGTTTTTATGTTTTAAGATTTAATGGTTAAATTTAAAAAATGAATCTAAAAGAATAGAGAATGATTGTAAACAGAAGATTAAGAAGAAGAATCGGGCTGGCTGCCGTCTCGGGAATGCTGATGCTTTCGCTGAGCAGTTTCATGCCCGCCAAGAATGAGTTTACTGCCGCCGAGCAACAGCAGGTGAGCATCGCAACGCCAGGTCTCTTTGCCCAGAGTCAAGCCTTCAATGTTGACTTTGAGATATTCCGTGCCAAGGAATATTCTTTCCCGCTTCCTGTGGGCAAGGCTAGCCTTATCAATGGCAACAGCATGATGCGCATCTCTACTGCCAAGGGCGATGCAGTGAAGGCGATGTTTGATGGTTATGTGCGTCTCTCGCGCAAGACTGAATCGATGGGCAATGTAATCGTGATCCGCCATGACAACGGTCTGGAAACCGTGTATGCCAACAATGCCGAGAACCTGGTGAAGGTGGGACAGTCGATAGATGCCGGACAGACCATCGCCATCGTGGGCACCCGAGAGGGAGAGACCTACTGCGATTTCTCCATCATGGTGAACGGTGCGCGCATCAATCCGGAGACCATCATCGAGCCGAAGAGCCATAAGCTCCGCCGACAGACCGTGCAGTTCCGCAAGGAGGGCAACCGCATCGGCATCAAGGTGATTGGTGGTAAGGACTCCTCCGTTTCCAAGAACGATAGAAACAATAAGGAAACAAATAAGAAATCGGGAAGCAGCCGTGGCGATCATGCCATGACTCTCGACCCTGACGAGGTGTACGACCCGTTTACCATTACCAACACCTTCCGTCTCGATTTGGAGAAGATAGAGGAGAAGGCATGGGCATATCCATTGCCTGATGCCCGTGTCATCAGTCCATACGGAGGTGCCCGCCGTCACTCGGGTGTGGATTTGAAGACCAAGCCTAACGACGAGATTTATGCCGCCTTCGATGGCGTGGTGGTTGCCTCGGGACCTTACTACGGCTATGGCAACTGCATCCGCATCAAGCATGCCTACGGCTTGGAAACGCTCTATAGCCATCAGAGTAAGAACATGGTGAAGAAGGGTGATAAGGTGAAGGCAGGTCAGGTAATCGGTCTTACGGGCCGCACTGGCAGGGCCACCACAGAGCATCTCCATTTCGAGGTGTCTTTCGGCGGCAAGCGCCTGGATCCAGCCATCATCTTCGACCACAGCAATCACAAGCTCAAGGCAGCCACCCTGCATCTTACCAAGGGCAAGGGCGTAAAGAGCGTGAAGAACTAGAAATAGCGAAAATTACTCCTGTTAATCGAAAAAATCCACCCGTTTGGATGATCAAAAGCCATCAGATGCAAGTTTTTACGCATTGCATCATGGGTTTTTATCATCTGAACGGGTTTGTATTTTAAAAAATGCTATCTTTGCGGCATCACTTAAAATACAAATGATAATATGAAGAAATATCTTATCACACTTGCACTCTGCGTGCTTGCCCTTACGGCAAGTGCACAGGTCTTTACAGCCGAACAGATCGAGAGATACGCCAAGGACAAGTATGGCGATAACTGGACAGAGGCTGCAGGAAACCTGAGCAAGGAAGTAGCACTGGACAACAAGAACCGCCTGAACTATCAGGAGGTCATCGCCTGCGCTGGTCAGTCGAAGGCAGAAATCTTCAAGAAAGCCATCGAATGGTTCAACCGCGCATTCAACAGTAAGGATACCCATGGCGTAATCCGAGAGCAGAATGCCGAACAGGGACTGATCATCACCCAGGCTTATATCGAGAACATCGCCCGACAGAATGCCGGAGTCAACCATTATCAGGTGGATATGATGCCGTATATCCGTGTGGACGTGAAGGAGGAGAAGGCAAGGGTGAGCGTCTATATGGACAGCTACGAAGTGACCGTAAAATCGGGCGGCGGATGGACAAGTGCCATCGCCAGTGTGCTCGCTGCGGCTGCTACCGGTGAGGCGGATGATGACGAGGTGGTGAGTAAGGATGAGGTGTGGAACATCAGTTCCTGCTATCCTTATGTAGAAAAGGACAAACACAAGCTGGCGTCGAGCAAGGCTTTCGTGATGGCTTCGGCTTTCCAGAACTCCATCATCGATATCCTGAAAGAGGCACTTCTCGCCGATTCTTCCGACGGATTCTCGGACGACTGGTAAATGGGGAGTTAGAGGGAAGTTAAGGAAAGTTAGAGGGAAGTTAAAGGAAATCTATCAAACTCTATATATATAATAAGGTGTAAACATCAAAACCGCTAGTGTATGAAATGGAAGAATATCATGATGATGGTGATGATGGCAGCAGGATGTTGGTTCTCGCTACCTGTCCACTCTCAGAGAATCTCTGTGGGCAAGAAAGGACTGGTGAAGGTAATGAGAACCGACTCCACCTGTGCCCAGGAATTTATAAGGGATGAACATCAGTCTGTTGCTACCCGGAAGACGGCGAAGGCAGTGGAATCCGCTGAAGGCGTGAACACGCTGGCAAGCTATCTGAAATCGGACGTGGATCTGAACATCCCCGTTTCGAAGGTGAAGCAGGAGAAGACCTTTGCCGTGATCATCGCCAACGAGAATTACCAGGAGGAAGTGAACGTGGAGTTTGCCCTCAACGATGGTATGGCCTTCAGGGAATACTGCGTCAAGCTGCTCGGCATTCCGGAAAGCAACCTGCATATCCGCAAGGATGCCACCCTCAACAATATGCTGGCGGAAATCAACTGGATGCAGAACATCGCCAAGGCTTATGGAGCTGAAGCGAGATTCATCTTCTATTATGCCGGACATGGAATGCCCGATGAGAGTAACGGCACCTCCTATCTCCTGCCCGTAGATGGCAAGAGCAATATTCTGGCAACGGGTTACAGTATGAGCAGGCTGTATGCTGAACTCAACGGTCTGAACGCAGCCTGCGTAACGGTGCTGATGGATGCCTGCTTCAGTGGCAGCAAACGAGGCGAGGGTATGCTGGCTTCTGCCAGAGGCGTGGCACTCAAGGCGAAGGCTGAGGCTCCGAAGGGCAACATGCTCGTGATGACGGCTGCCCAGGGTAGCGAGACGGCTTATCCCTACAAGGAGAAGAAGCACGGACTCTTTACCTATTTTCTCCTGAAGAAACTGCAGGAGAGTAAGGGCAAGGTTACCTATGGCGATCTCTTCGACTATGTGAAGACGAATGTGGCGCAGAAGTCGGTAGTGGTGAATGAGAAGAGTCAGACGCCAACCGTAGCCGTTTCGGGCGACCTGGTTTCCACCTGGCAGGGCATCAGGCTCAATGAAGACTGATGTCTGAAATACGAAAAAATCCCCATCGACTGGACAGTTCCTGTCGATGGGGATTTCCTTTTATATTCCCAGAAGATGCATTGGTCATCTTTTCTCAGAAGATTCATCAATCATCTTTCCTCTGAGGGAATAGAATTACTTCTTCTTCTGCGATTTGCGGTTGGCTCTCTGTTGGCGATACTTTGCCTTCTGACGGGCAGAGCCGCTTCCGTGAGCACCCGTAATGTACTTCTTCTTCTTGGCCTTGGTCTTCACCTTGTCGTCGTCGTCCTTCTTGGGACCGCCGCCGCCCTTGAAAACCATGCCACCCATGATAATATCGTCAATATCGCTCATATACCTTTTATATTATATAAATTAATGATGGAAGAGGCGAACGTGAGTAAACGCCATGGCGATGCCGTACTTATCGCATGTATCGATAACATTATCGTCACGGATGCTACCGCCTGCTTCTGCTATGTATTCTACACCACTCTTGTGAGCACGCTCAATGTTGTCGCCGAATGGGAAGAAAGCATCGCTACCTAAAGATACACCCTTGTTCTGGGCAATCCAAGCCTTCTTCTCCTCGCGGGTCAGTGGCTCAGGCTTCTCTGTGAAGAACTGCTCCCATACGCCATCCTGCAATACATCCTCCCACTCATCAGAGATATAGACGTTGATGGTATTGTCGCGGTCGGCACGGCGAATCTTCTCCTTGAAAGGCAGGTTCATCACCTTAGGACACTGGCGCAACCACCACTCATCAGCCTTGGAACCAGCCAGACGGGTACAGTGGATACGGCTCTGCTGACCGGCACCGATACCGATAGCCTGACCATCCTTCACGTAGCATACAGAGTTACTCTGAGTATATTTCAGGGTGATGAGCGAGATAATCAGGTCGCGCTTAGCCTCTGCAGAGAAGTTCTTGTTCTTGGTAGGGATATCCTCGAAGAGAGCTGGATCATCGAGCTTCACCTCGTTGCGTCCCTGCTCGAAGGTAACACCGAATACCTGCTTGTGCTCGATAGGAGCTGGCACGTAGTCAGGATCAATCTGGATGACGCAGTAGGTACCCTTGCGCTTCTCCTTCAACACCTTGATAGCCTCAGGGGTAAAGCCTGGAGCAATCACGCCGTCGCTTACCTCACGCTTGATGAGGAGGGCAGTAGCCTCATCGCATACATCGCTCAGGGCAACAAAGTCACCGTAAGAGCACATGCGGTCTGCACCACGAGCACGAACATAAGCGCAAGCCAAAGGAGAAAGTTCGAAATCTACGTCATCGCAGAAGTAAATCTTCTTCAGTGTGTCGCTCAGAGGCAGGCCGATGGCAGCACCAGCAGGAGAAACATGTTTGAAACTAGCGGCAGCAGGCATTCCTGTAGCTGCCTTCAGTTCCTTGACCAATTGCCAAGAGTTGAAAGCATCCAGGAAGTTGATGTAGCCAGGACGGCCGTTGATAACTTCGATAGGCAGTTCCCTTCCGTCATCCATATAGATGCGAGAAGGCTTCTGATTCGGATTGCATCCGTACTTAAGTGCTAATTCTTTCATCTTAATTAAGAAATGTATTTAGAATTTGGTTGCAAAATTACAAAAAAAATATGAGAAAACCATTTTTTTCGTGCGAAATTCAAAAATAATCTCCCAAACATGACTCCGTTTCAAAAATATTGTGTACTTTTGCCCGCAGTTAGGAATGAAAAATGAAAATTTGAGAAATTAAAGGAATTGAGAATTTGAGGAAGGATAATCACAATGAAAAATGATTTGAAAATCCTCGCTGTAGCTTTGGAGAAGAAGCTAGGCAGGGAACACCTGCAGCACGAAGAGAAGCATAGAAACAACAAGTTGCTGCACAAGGTGTGGGAAATAATGAAAGGAAAGGAGAAACCTTCACAGCAGACACTCAACCGTCTGGCATTGCTTGCCGGATTCCAGAGCTGGGCTGATCTGCAGGGCGCATTGCACGGCACCGATGACGGGCTGACCAACTACAGCGCCGGAGAATAAGGAAATGCAGAAAGGGCATCCAATCGTGAGATCGGATGCCCTTTTTCTGATTCTAATTTTTAATAGGTAACTAAGAAAATTACTCAGCGCTCTTAGCGATGGTCTTCTTCTCAGCGATACGAGCCTTCTTACCTGTGAGCTTACGCAAGTAGTACAACTTAGCGCGACGTACCTTACCGTGCTTGTTCACCTCGATAGAATCGATAGCTGGTGACTCGATAGGGAAGATACGCTCAACACCTACTGTACCTGACATCTTACGAACGGTGAAACGCTTCTTGTCACCATGACCAGAGATCTTGATAACTACACCACGATAGAGCTGGATACGCTCCTTAGTACCCTCGACGATTTTGTAAGCGACTGTGATAGTGTCACCTGCCTTGAACTCAGGGAACTTCTTGCCGGTTGCAAATGCTTCTTCAGCAACTTTAATCAAATCCATTTTTTGTATAAAATTAAAAATTGTTTGTCGTTCCAACGCAACATGGACGAGCAACACTTCTGCCCAGACAACAGCGGTTACGCCGAAAAGCAGGTGCAAAGTTACGACTTTTTCTCGTATCTCGCAAATTTTCAGTGGGTTTCTTCTCTTTTTCCCCTTCTTTTTTTGTTTTCTTTACTAATGAAACGTTTTTTTCTCGCCTTTTTCGTCTTTTTCGCCGATTTATTTTGTATCTTTGCATCCCGAAATTAGAATATTGTAAAAGGTATGAAGAAAAAGAATAGTATGCAGATGATGCTTGCCTCCATGGCTCTGATGCTGATGGCAAGTCCAGCCTTTGCACAGAAATTCAAGGTGGCAAAGGTGGAGAGAACCCGTATATTGGTAGATAAAAAATGGGATGCCCAGCCGGATGCTGAGGCTGCGAAGTTCATCGCCCCTTATCAGCACAAGGTGGATAGCATCATGGGACCTGTAGTGGGATCCGTGGCTCATGATATGACTCGCCATCGCCCTGAGAGCGAGTTGAGTAATCTGCTTTCTGACATCCTGGTATGGGGTGGCAGACAGTTTAATGAGCAGCCTGTCTTCTCGGTGTATAACATGGGTGGCATCCGTGCCGACTTTGCCAAGGGCGATATCAACGTAGGCGATGTGAGCGAGGTGGCTCCTTTCGAGAACAAGATCTGTTTCCTCACGCTTACCGGCGAGAAGGTGCTTGAACTCTTCCAGCAGATAGCCCACCGTGGCGGCGAGGGAGTGAGCCATGCCGTAAGAATGGTTATCACCCGCGACGGAAAGCTGAAGAGCGTAACCCTGAACGGCGAACCAGTCGATCCAGCCAAGAGCTATCGCATAGCCACCCTTGATTATCTTGCCGAGGGCAACGACCAGCTTGTAGCCTTCAAGAGCGGTACCGATGTGGTGGCTCCTAAGGCGAAGGAGAACAATGTGCGCTACATCATCATGGACTATTTCCGTGAGATGAAGGCTCAGGGCAAGGTAGTGGAATCAAGAGTAGAAGGCCGCTGCGTAGTAGAATAGGGGGAACGAAGGTTTCCGGGGATTTGCAATCCCTGGAATGCAGATAGACTAACTAAATAAGTACAGAAATGAAACATACATTATTATATATAGCGCTGGCGCTGGCATCATTCACGCTGCAGCCGGCAACAATACAGGCTAAAGTCCTGAAGAATTCAAAGGCCAAGAAGGAGGCAAAGGCGCAGAAGACTCCAAAGGTAGTGAAGCAGCTCGTGGTGCTCCATACCAATGATACCCACTCCTGCGTGATGCCTTACAATCCGAATCTCGCAGATACAGCCATAGCAAACCGTGGAGGCTACCTCCGCCGTGTGGCAATGATCAAGCAGGAACGCAGTCTGAATCCTGATCTTCTGCTCTTCGACAGTGGCGACTTCTCTCAGGGATCTCCTTACTATTCGCTCTTCAAGGGGGATGTAGAAGTGGGATTGATGAACGAGATGAAGTATGATGCAGCCACCATCGGCAACCATGAGTTCGATTACGGCATGGACAATATGGTGCGTCTCTTCAAGATGGCAAAGTTCCCGATCGTTTGTGCCAACTACGATTTCACCGGCACCGAGCTGGCGGATATTGTGAAGCCATACGTGATATTGCATCGTAAGGGACTCAAGATTGGCGTCTTCGGACTGGCTCCGCAGCTTGCCGGCTTGGTGATTGAGAAGAACTACGGTTGCATCCAGTACCTGGATCCTATCCAGAAGGCGAACGAGATGACAGAGATCCTGAAGAAGAAGGAGAAGTGTGATGTCATCATCTGCATCTCTCATCTGGGCTGGAATATAGACGGCACGGATGATACCGAGGTGATTGCTGCATCCCGCAATATCGACCTGGTATTGGGAGGTCACAGCCACAGCCTCTTCCAGACGCTGAAGTACAGAACAGATCTTGATGGCAAGCAGGTGCCTGTAGATCAGAACGGCAAGGGTGCCATCTGGGTCGGCAAAATGACATTGGATATCGTAAAGAATAAATAAGGCTTCCCGAAGGAAGGCATAAAACAAGAAAGGCTCCTCATTGCGAGGAGCCTTTCTTGTTTTATACCTTTCTTCAAGGAGTTTTTTCTATTTTGATATTTAAAAGTTCTTATTCCTTGTTGGAAGAAGCATAGAGTCCGATGCAGGCTCCGATGAAGCCGCCGCTCTTCTGGGTGCTCAGGTTGCTGGCATCAACGCCTTTGGCGAGCAGCTGCCAGTCGCTACCTTCCTCTGCATAATAGAAATCGTAATATCTATCATGACCTTCAATCTTCAGCTTCAGTTTGCCTGCCTTGATAGGAGCTGAGGCGATAGTGGCGTTGTTCTTCTCGGCACGGGTCAGGGTAATCATCAGCTTGTCCTTCTTCATGGTCTTGCCCAGTACGAAGTTGTGGTCTTCCTTCTGGAGAAGTGCCAAACCTGCTATCTCCTTGTCGTTGCGAGGAGTGAAGTTGATTTCTGTCTCGGCAGTGAAGGTTCCGTGCTGCTGGCGAGCCCAGATGGCAGACATCGGTTCACGCTTGTAGATATTGCCCGGCAAGAGATTGAACTTCAATTTGCCGTTTTCTACCTTATAGCAATCTACGAAGTCGCGGAGGAACATCCACCGAGGATTCAGATCCTTCAAACCTGCTCCATTGTCTGCTGTATCAAAATTATCCACGTAAGAGAAGTTTCCTGAGAACTCATTCTTTTCTGTTGGTTTCAAGCCAGCCTTCTCTCCAACGGTAGAGATAGGAGTATTCTTGGCGAGAATCTCTGGCCAGCCCTTCTTCCAGGTTACCGGCAGGAGATAGGTGTCGCGGCCTGTATTGTACATATCCTCCTCGTAAGGGCGGCAAGCCAGGAATACAGCCCACCAGTTGCCCTTGCCATCTTCTACGATGTCGGCATGTCCGGCACTGGATACCGGGTCCTTGCGGTTAGGGTCGAGACCGGTGCGCTGGGTGAGGATAGGGTTGTTAGGGCATTCCTCCCAAGGACCCATTGGGTTCTTGGCGCGGAGAATCACCTCGCTATGCCAGCCGCCTGTACCACCTTCTGCACACATCAGATAATAGAACTTGCCCTTTTTGAAGAGGTGAGGACCCTCAATCCAGATAGGACGAGCCTCTACATGGGTTCCGCCACGCAGAATCTCCTTGAAATCGCCCTTGATGCTGTCGCCCTTTACGTCGAATTCGAAGCAGCGGATAGCACGCTGACCCTCATAGTCGGCACCACCAGCTACTGGACCGTTATGCACGATATATCCCTTTCCGTTGTCATCGAAGAAGAAGCTAGGGTCAATGCCGTCAATCTTCTTCAGATAGATAGGTTCGCTCCAACCCTTGGATGGGTCCTTGGACTTGACGAAGAAGTTTCCGGCTCCCACGTTGGTGGTAATCATATAGAAGGTCTTGTTCTTCTTGTTGTAGCTGATGGCTGGTGCGAAGATACCGGCTGATACTTGCTGGCCCTTCAGAGGCACCTGCGATTGGCGGGTGAGCACATGGCCGGCTGGAGTCCAGTTTACCAAATCCTTGCTGGTAGAGAGAGGCACACCTGGGAAGAAGGTGAAGGAAGAATTCACCAGATAATAGGTGTCACCTACGCGGCAGAGAGATGGGTCAGGATAGAATCCTGCCAATATTGGGTTGTAGTACTGATGCGTCTTGTCTATCTGGACATTGAATCGGGCATCATTGCCGGCATACTTGAAGTAGTCGAAGTCTGCTGTCTGTGCCTGCGCTCCTGCAGCAAGCATCATCGAAAGCGATAAGATTGCTAATTTCTTCATTATGATAGTTGATTTTTAAAGATTATACAATAAGATAAAAAAATGCAGCGGAAAGCCAGGGATGAGAATCCATACTGGTTTTTCCGCTGCAAAGTTACGGCTTTATTTGCAATCTTTCATTGTGAAATGTAACCAAGACTTTTTTCAAAGTTTCATAAAGCTTTGTTTTTGTTACATATTCTTTTTTTCTATTGTGTATCATCTTTATTTCTTCATGGCATTCTGCATGTATTCTCTAGGAGAACAGCCATAGAGGTTCTTGAACATGGTGCTGAAACTTGCGGAATTGGAGAAACCGCAAGCGTACATCACTTCAGTGATGCTTTGCTTGCCATCCTTGAGCAATTTGGCTGCCTGCTGCAGTCTGATGTTGCGGATGAAGCTGTGTGGCGTCTGATTGGTCAGCTCCTTCATCTTGCGGTGCAGGTGTACACGACTGATGCCCACCTTCTGTGCTATCATGTCCACACTCAGGTCGGAATCGTTGATGTTTTCGTTGATAACCTCCATCACCCGTTGCATCAGGGAATTGTCAGGTGTCTGCATTTCTATCTGTTCTACCTGGTGATTCTGGCTTTCATTGCCCGTAAACTTATTGCGCAAAGTGCGGCGTACGGTGAGCAGGTTGATGATGTTGCGGTGCAGAATGTCCATGTTGAACGGCTTCAGGATGTAGGCATCGGCACCGGTCTGCAATCCTTCCAGCTGGTCTTCCTCTCTACTCTTGGCAGTGAGCAGGATGATAGGCACATCGTTGGTGTTTATGTTTGATTTCAGCTTGGCGCAGAGGGTGGTTCCGTCCATTTCCGGCATCATGATGTCGCTGATGACAAGGTCTGGCTTATTCTTCAGAATCTCGTTCAGCGCCACCTTTCCGTTAGGGTATGTGCGAATCTTGAAGTCGCTGGAGAGCTGTGCTTTCAGGTATTCCTGAATATCCTCTTCGTCTTCCACAATCACGATTTCTGCCTTGGCTCCCTTGGCAGAGGCTGGGGTAGTATCGGAATTGTTCAAGGTTTCGGCTGGTTGGTCATTGTTTTCTGCCAGCTGTTTTTCCTGTTCAGCTTCAGCAAGTTCATTATTCTGCTCTTTCTTCATCTCTTCTTCCTCGATGATCTCTTCTGGTTTGAGATGATCCTTGCCCAATGGAATGCGGATGATGAACTCGCTTCCGTGCTCAAACTTGCTTCCCTTCTCGCCCTCGTTGTTGCGGGCAGAGATGGTGCCGTAGTGCAGTTCTACGAGCGAACGGGTCAGGTCGAGACCGATGCCCGTACCGATGTTGCGGTCGCTAGGGTCGGCAGGGGTCTGGTAGAAGCGCTGGAAGATGGTTTCCAACTTATCCTTCGGGATACCGATGCCACTGTCCTTGATGCTGATGTAGGCATGGTGGTCGGTGTGGGTGAGCGAGAGGAGGATGTGGCCTGCCGTAGGGGTAAACTTGAAGGCATTCGAGAGGGTGTTGATTATCACCTTGTCGAAGTTGTTGCGGTCTATCCATACTGGAAGCTCTTCGCAGTCATGCTGGTATTCGAAGTCGATGCTCTTGGCAATGGCTTGCTGCTTGAAAAGGTCGTATTCTTCATTGATGAACGAAACCATATCGGTCTTGCACATACGCATTACCATCTGTCCCTTGTCAATCTTTCTGAGGTCCATCATCTGGTTGATGAGGTGAAGGATACGTTCCGAGTTCTTTCGGATAATCTCGTAGATGCCTTGACGGTGAGGCTCTTTGTCTTCCTTGATCAGGGAGAGCAATGGGGTGATAATCAGTGTCAATGGCGTACGGATTTCGTGACTGATGTTCATGAAGAACTTGATCTTCGCCTCGCCCATCTCTTCGGCGTGGATGTGCTGCTGCAGGATGAGCTGGTCTTCCATCTGGCGTTTGCGGTGGCGCAGGTAGAGCATGATGGCTGCTATGAGGAGCAGCAGATAGAAGAGCTTTGCCCAGATGCTGGCATACCAGGCTGGGTGAACGATGATGGTGAACTCCTTTACCGGTGTTTCGTAGCCGTTGCAGATGGCCTTGATGCGGTATTTGTAGCTGCCGGGAGCCATGTGCGAGAAGGCAAGTTCGTTCTGTCCGGCTGGCACGGTGCGCCAGGCATCGCCGTTGATGCTGTAGGCGTATCTTATCTGCTCCACATTATTATAGGTGAGGGTAGAGAGCTGCAGGGAGAAGGTGTTGTCATCGTGCGAGAGATTGAACTCCCGTGCCACAGTTACCCAGCTGTCCGTGATGGTATAGCTGCCCGACTCCATGCCTGGAGTCACTTCCTTGTTGTTGACCACGAAGCCCGAGATAACCACCTTTGCCTGCCATGGGTGCTGCTTTACCCGGTCGGCCTGGAACCAGTTGATTCCGCCAGAGCCACCCATCAGAATCACCTTCTTATCCTGGGTGGTGCATACGGAAGCATCGCTAAACTCGTTGCCCTGCAGTCCGCTTTCGGTATAAAACCTGATGATGCTGCCATCCTTGGGGGTCAGCCTGTTGAGTCCGCTGTTGGTACCCAGCCATATTTTGCCCTTGTTGTCTTCTGTGATACTCGCCACACCGTTGTCGGTGAGTCCTTGGGCTGTGGAATAATGTTTAGGCTCTATACCCTTTCTGAAGTCGAAGCAGAAGGCTCCATCCTCGGTGCCATACCATACGTGGTCTTTGCTATCTACAAACACGCAGTGCGAAAAACGGTTCTTGTTCAGGCAGTTGATGCCCTTGAAGGTGGAAACCCAGCTGTTTCGCTTGCGGTCGAGGCACGCCAGTCCCACAGAGGTGGCTATATACACGTGGTTGCCATCCTTTGATAAGGCCATCTTGATGAGGTAATCGTTGGGCAGGCTGTTGACCTTGAGGTTGTTATCTGAACCATATTTAGCCTTGTAGTTCCTTCGGCTTCCGTCTTTCTGCAGGCAGAAGAGACCTTCGCCCATGGTGGCTATCCAGATGTTGCCCTGTGGGTCTTGCTTGATATCGAAGATGCCCACCGACTTGCTGATGCCCAAATCAACAGGGTGGAAGCTTCCGGCTGCATCCATATAGCCCAGACCGTCGCTATAGGTTCCCACCCAGGTTCTGCCCTGCTGGTCCTTACAGAGGGTGAGCACGGTGCTTTGGTTCAGGAAATGCCCCTCTACGCTGCGGGTTGCTATATTAAATAGGTATAGGCCATCCTTATCGGTACCCACCCACACCTGGTTGCCCTGGTTGATACTGAGGCTGGTAACGCAGTTTTCGCCAATCACGTTGCGGTTGCCCAGGCGGAAGCCCATGTAGTTGAAGTCGTTCTGTATGTTGCGCTGCATGAACACGCCTTTCTGCAGCATGCTCACCCAGATGTTGCCCTGATTGTCTTCTATGATGCTGGTTATCTTGCTCTTGGCCAGGTTCACCAGTCGGCTGAAGAACGGGTTATCCTGCAGGAATCCGGTCTGAGGGTCATATACATAGATGCCCAGTCCGTCGCAGCCGATATAGAGCTTGTTGTTGCGGCTGATATAGATGTTCTCGATGGGCAGGTTTCCGATGTTGCTGATTCGGGTAAAGGCGTTGCTTCCTGCCCTGAGCAGATATACGCCCTGGTTCTTGCTGGCGAGATAGAGGTTGCCCAGGGCATCCTGCCGGATATCCTGTGCGCCCACGCCTTCGGTACCGGCAAAGTGGGAGGTGACTCTACCGTTTGTTTCCTTGCGGTAGAGTTTTCCGTCGTCGGTGATAATCCAGAGTCTGCCCCGTTTATCTTCCAAGAGTTTGTGGATGTATTTCAGTTTTTCCACCTCTCCCTTCATGGCATGGCATTTTTGTTCATCCTGCTTTTTGAGCATGATGCCATAACCGGATGTAGCCACGGCTATGTCTTTATTCTTTAGGGGATATACCTGTTTTACGTAGGTGGCGAGTTCTTTGCCTTTGGAATCGAGCATAGGGATTTTTAGGAATTCGCTTCCCGTAAATTCCAATAGAGAGTTGTTGGTACCTAGCAGGATATGTTCCTTCTCGTCTTGAGCAATGCTATTGATGTAGTTGCTGTTGAGACCTAAAAAATTTGACATATCCTTCTTTATTACGTTGATGTGGTAACCATCGTAGTTGTTCAAACCGTTGCGGGTGGCTATCCAGATGAATCCGCTCTTGTCCTGGAACACCTGCGTGGCGAGGTTGCTCGAGAGCTGATTGTCCGTGTTGAAGAGTTTGCCGCTCTGTGCCCATGCCTGGATGGAGAAGAGGCAAATCATCATCGTGATGATTAATTGGCTTATAGTTTTCATGTTTTTTGTTTATATTTATAGTGTTATTTTCTGGTTGCAAAAATACGATTTTTAGTTGGAATATCCCAATAATTCTTTCTTTTTTTGATTACAGGAAACAAATAATATGCCTTTGGGTGTTTATTATCAGGTGATGTTACATGACGGAAAGTATATGTTGCACGACTAAACTCTTCATAAACTATCAGTTACGCAGGATAAAGCCTGTTTCTCGATTTTCTGATACCTTTGCACCATCAAAAAGAGTCAATTTTGCATTGGCATTAGGTTATGTTTATTATGAAATATGCGAAACAGCAGTTTTTTGAATGATTTTAGTTAGAATGGTTTTAGTTAGTTTGATGTTTTTTTAAGAAAATTAGGTTGATAGCATTTGAGTTCAATTTAAAAATGAACATATTTATGATTGAAAAGATCATGATTAATTGGTTTTCTAGGAATGGTGCGTAGGGATACGCGCCATTCTCTTTAAAGGTAACTGGGATTGTTTTTCGGACTTAATAATTAATTGACAATTTGGAAAAGTGATAAAATCTAAAAATAAAATAGCATGAACAGAACGAATTTTTTCATATCCCTGGCTCTTGCGATGTTTGCAATGGTGGGGAATGCGGCTGTCAGCCCGGCTGACCCGCAAGCTGACGGAAATTTGCCGGCTCTGCGTGTAGAAGGCAAGAATCTGGTTGATGCCAACGGCAAGACCGTGGTGCTGCATGGTGTGATGGATACGCCCAACCGCTACTTCAACGGCTGGCGATGGCAACAGTGGAAGGCTGACTATTCGGAAGCCGACATCCAGCCTTGCCTGGAATATTTCTCCAAGCAGTTTGCTGCCATCACCGACAAGGAGCAGGGTGCTTACTGCACCGTGTTCCGGCTGCACATGGATCCCTGCTGGACCAACGATCCATCGAAGAAGGCAGAGAACGAGGCCGATATCTCGGCATTCAATATGGCGCGCTATCGCCTCTATCTCCAGAAACTCTATATCCCATTAATTAAGGATGCCATCGCCCACGGACTCTACGTCATCGTGCGTCCACCGGGTGTATGTCCTGGCGACATCAGCGTAGGCGATAAGTACAACCGCTACCTGAAGTCGATATGGAAGGCCTTTGCTGCCGATGAGTATATCCGGCAGAATTCGGGTATTATCTCTATCGAACTAGCCAACGAGCCGGTGAGGGTTCATCTGAGTGATGGCTCTAATTCGGATAAAGCACTGCATGATTACTTCCAGCCGGTGGTTGACGAGATTCGCGCGCAGGGCTTCAAGGGAATCATCTGGGTGCCGGGTGCGGGCTATCAGAGCCAGTATCAGAACTACGCCAAGTATCCTATCACCGACAGTGAGGATAATTTCTCGTATGCCGTACATGTATATTCCGGCTGGTATGGCAACATGACCGACAAGAACTGCAATCACGATACCTTTATCCGTAACTTCAAGAGTCAGGTGCCTATGGTAGAGACGAAGCCTATCATGGTAACGGAGATAGACTGGAGTCCGGAAGATCCTGACAAGGCGAGCGAAGGTCACTACAACGAATGGGGTCAGTGGACTCAGCCTAACCTGGGCAGCTGGGCAACGGCATCTACCTCGAAATGGGGAATGGCATGGAAGGCAGTGCACGACCATTACGGCAACATCGGTATGACCCTTACCCATCCTCAGGAGTATTACGACATAGACGAGTATCTGAAAACAGGCAAGGTGATTCCGGGCTTCCAGAATGCCAAGAAGCACAAACTCTTTGAAGAGTGCTGTGGCTATGCCTGCATGAACTGGTACAAGGAATGGTACATGAAACAGACTGATACGGGAATTGAGCAGAATGTGAACGATGAAGAAGTTATCGCCACCTATTATTATAATATAGCTGGTGTAAAAGTGAATAAACCTGAAAAAGGTATTTATGTAGTGAAACAATTGTTAAAGGGCGGAAAGACTCGTTCTTACAAAGTTTGTTATTAACGGCAAAGTATCTGTTACAAGAGACAAAGTGTATCTGAAATGAAACAAGTATCTTTGCACCCGTGAATAGACAATTATATAAAATATGTGAATGCATAAACTATAAAACATAAATCAAAAATGAATAGAACATGATTGAACAAGTGTTAACAATGAAACGGAC
>ERZ779851.556-NODE-556-length-37404-cov-8.848001_pt1 | contig 37404 bp, 27 predicted proteins | sample MGYA00511094_ERZ779851 | MGnify/ENA primary metagenome ERZ779851 (study PRJEB29588, sample SAMEA2155512) | human gut metagenome | biome: human gut; feature: human-associated habitat; material: faeces | place: Denmark | collected 2008/2010 ...
CCCGACATAACTAATCCTGACAATGACATGGCATCATTATAGCCCTGAAGAGAAGATGGAAGATTTTGGCCCGTTGGGGAGTAATAAAAACCGTGCGTAGATAGGTGTATAATACTCGGGGCATTACAATTCATTTGCATGAATGATTCCTTGGTGCCTTTGTCCGCAACAAACGTTTTCTGTTCCATAATGCCATCCAGCATATCGGAAATCTCTGTCACTTCTTGCAAAGATCGTAATAATGGTTTAACATCAACGCCATAGGTCAGTCCTCCGTATAATTGCGCGGACTTCGAGTGCCTCGCAGCATTATCTGCAATCAGTTCTCTCGCTGAAGACAAACGATAAAATGAGTAATTGTCACCCAGTCGATGTCCCTCTATCGGAATGGCCTCTATGGCAAGTTTGTGGAATATGCCGGAAGGTACATAATAAACTGTTTTGGAATCGCCAATGATCTTTCTTAGAGGGTTTCCGATTGCAGATGTCATGTCGGCGCCCGCTTCTCCGGAATATAGATTTCCCCATCGATGGTTCTCCAAAGCGAGAAGTGAATCCAGTTCCGCCCCATTACAAATATAGTGCACCGTAGGGAATTTCTTTTCGCGGCGTATTTCATAGCAGACATATTGTCGTGGTTTACTCTTCGGTTTGAAGTCTGCGAAGTCCAACAACACTTCACCGTCTTCCAGATTATTCTTAATCTGTTCGTAGCCGATAGAGGCAAAGGAGGTATTGTTCCCATAATGGGAGCAGGCATTTGCAAGATTCACATCAATAGTCTTGATTCGGGCGTATGTATTCAGTACATCTTTGGGATCGCTTTCCGGATTTGCAAGTAGTTCCGTCAGATGGGATTTTAGCTGATAAAGAGCAGTAAGACTTGCTATTTCTTCAACAGTACCGTTTTCTCTGATTATGGTTTCTGTCGATTTTTCAGTTGCGAGAAGCAGTCCTTTCGTTAGCAATAGACATTCATACGCCAATGCTGTAAATTCATCCTCATTATATTTCGCTTCAATTCCAAATGGGATGGCATTTTGAAGTAGCTCAATCATATTTTCGAGATACTTTTCGCGCTCGGTCGAAGGGATGGACTGCAAATCATTCAACATCTTATCGCGATACCAAGCTATCACTTTCTTATATATGGATGCTCCTTCATCAATCTTACCCATATAAGCAAGAATATTGGCAATACAATATTGAGCCCAGTGGTATTCTCGGGAATCTTTACCATACAACTTTTCACAAACGTCCAATTGCTCCTCATATACCTTCAGTGCATCCCGAAACTTCTCATTATGAAATAGAGCGTTGCCATAGAGATTCAGAGTATTGATCGTCTCATCACAAGGTGTGAATCTTTTCATAATCTGTCGGCTCAAATCATACATAGACTCAGTCTGTCGCCAGTTATTCAAATGGCTTGAAACTATTCCTCCGAGCTTGGATAACTGTAATGTATCCTTCCAAGTAAGCTTTGCGTTAAATGCACGGCCAAATATTTCATCTAAATATCGAGCTGACGTTATGGAATCTCCTTTCAGAGAGTAAATATTTGCAATAATAAGGGAATCCTCGAAATTTTGATATCTGCCTGTCAAACCAAGTTGCTGTATGGACTGGACCGCATCTGTGCCATAATGAAGTGCGTCATTGTATTTCTTGGCATACATGTTAACATCTCGAAGTAAGCATTTGGCGATATAGATGTCCAAAATCGAGTCCGTCGGCATTTGCCGTAAAGCTTCTTCATAGAAATATGTTGCAAGCGGATAGTTCTTATCTTTATAGGCGTAGTTTCCGGCTTGCATAAAGTTATTGTATATATGAGCGTTTATGCTCATGCATACTGATATAAATGTAATAATAAAAAAGAATCGTCTCATTTTGTCAGATCATTTAAAAGAATTTTGGCTTCTTTCTGATGTCTCCCATCAGTCTTTATATAATCTTCCAACAAAGGAACTGCCTCTGTCTTTTTGCCACTCTTAACAAGCACATTAATTTTTAGCCAAATCAATTCGTATTCTCGGTCAGTGTTAAGACTGCGTAGATAAACCTGCCGTTCTGACGTAAAAGACGGATCAATTACTGTGTCAGCAAGAGTGACGTCAATTGCTTGAAGAGCCATTTCATATTTCGAAGAATCAATCATGGCTTGAATCTCTGCGATCTCGCAACTTCCGCCTCTATAAACTGGGGCCGCAGATGTAACTCCATAATCGTTCCCTCTGTCCCTATTCAGAAAAATGCCTAATCCTACTCCGCAAATCACTACTACGGATGCTGCCGCTGAGATGCCGTAGGTACGCCACCTTTTAGCGGCGAACCTACGTTTCAGTTCATCAGAAATCCTATCTGCTTCCCATTGACGCATTGCAGCTTTCTTTGTGCCGAGAGATTCTGCGACTCGTTCTATTCGTTTGTCTAAATTATCTTCTTTCATCGTAGTCCGGCTTTGGCAAATGATTCGGTTATACGTTTCTTTAGATTAGTCATGCACTTTGACTTGCGGCTCTTCAGTCCATCGTATGAGGTATTCTCAGGACGCTCTTCAAGAATCTGCTCCAAAGACTTCTTTTCATAGTAAAACATTGTCAGGATTTCAAGGCAACTCTTGGGTAACGAGAGGAGAGATTGACTGACAATTCTGTCTTTTTCCACATCCGGGTCTTCATCCCAATAAAGTTCTTCGAAGAAATTCTCATTTGAAGATGCTACGACCTCATTGATGGGAATGACATATTTCCCGCTATGAAACATCTCGAGATACTTGTTCTTGACTATTCGCATGAAGTAGCCGAGCATATCCGGGATTATGCTGTCGCCCTTTTTGGTTGTGACATGGACGGTTCCATCAAGTATATAAATCTGACGTGACTCCATTTTTTCCCAAAGAATAATGAAAGAGTCCTGAAACAGGTCGTCTCGGTCATAATCAGTCAAGCCGCCATAGTTTGACGTGCCTTTGCCAAACTGTGAACGGCATTTGTCATACCAGAACTGCTGTATCTTTTTGTCTCCGTTCTGATACGCTCCGACTATCTGAATGTCGGTATATGATTTGCGTCTGAATTCGAATATCATTTTTTGTTGAAAATCAGCGATAGGACTCTACCGGTTTTCCCGGAAAGCCTTGGATTCTGAGCAACGGGGCCCTTATACTTCCGGGTCTCATAAACTTCATCGATAGCTTTATATATGGTCTGGTCGGATTTTCCCACATACTCCCGCCAGTTGTTGGCAAGGATATGGGTCAGTTTGCCAACGCCGTTGTATTCCTGATTCAGCTGGAAATCTTGGCAAGCGCTAAGCGTAAGCCATGACTCCGGAGTGCGAACTGAAGATCCTGTCCTTTTACCGGGGATGACAAAATCCACGTCAACACCTCTGACCACAACAGAATCATTCTCGCATAAATCACGGGTTGAGTCACCGCTATGACAAGCATCTACCACAACTGCTATGACACCTTCACGCCCTATCCTGGAGCGAAGTCTTGTCAGGTATTGAGCTATCTCATCATCGCTGAGGTGTTTTTCTCCCTTATCTTTTGAACAATATTTGAGATAGGCATCGTATGGAATCCAAGCCTCATCAAAACCGTCCTTTTCATCTCCATTCATATCAGTCATCATCTGGCCATGACCTGAAAACTGGATATAGATGATATCACCTTTCTGTGACCGATTAATCAAAGAATTGAAAGCATTGATGATGCCGCCCTTGGTAGCTTTCTTGTTCGTTAATGTCGCAATATCGCCGAATCCATTGGCTTTAAGCATTGAGACGACCAATGGCACGTCCTTATCACCATTGATTTTATTCCACGATTTATCCAGCTGTTCACCTAAGCCTATGACAACAGCTCGACGTGTCTTCGCCTCTGACGGAAGGACACACGTCAAAATAAGAGCCAGCAACGCTGTTATGTAGGTTGTTTTCTTCATTAAATGTTTCATTCATATTTGCCAGCACCCAGAGGTCTGATACGCTTTCTATTGAGTCCAGAAGACTGTCTTCTTCTTTTTGTTTCCAGCTTTCGCTCATAAAACTTGCGATTTGATCTTCGGGAATAATAGAGAATTTTTGACTTATCATAAAATTGTCCGTTTTGGTTTTATTTTATAGAGTCAGAAACTCTCACAATCCTATCGCCGACCATATAGTTCTATGAACTGGTTGATAGCCCGGTGTTTTAGATTATAGATATTCTCGACTTTCATGTCAAGCATGTCAGCCACATCTTGAGATGCATAGCCTTCAATGAGGAGCAGACGAATAATCTCCGCATAGCGCTGATTAGGCATTCTCGAAAGAACGGCATTCACATCTATTGCAATCTGAATACGCAAATCATCTCGTATAGAATCCTTAATGACACCGGAATTGTCATCAATTTTTTCCGTTTTGAGCAATCTCTCTCGAATGCTCATGAAATATCGCCATGCCACAGGAATCATCCAAGTACGCAAACGACATCCATTCTTTCCATCGAAGCCGTCAAACTTCGTCCAGTTATCTCGTGAGAGATAAATATAAAGTTCGCTCACCAGCTCATCAAAATCGACATTGCCACGAAACACTTCCATTCTGATTTTATGGAGTATGCCTACAATCTCCTTGTAGAAGAATTGCCGACTAATTTCGTTGTTGCCCATTTTCAGAGCCTTGATGAAAATGGCATCCGTTTCGTTTAATTGCTTGGGGTTCTTTGCTGATTCCATAATGGGTTAACTTAATTGTTTACCCTTTATGGAATAGTTCGTTTATATGTAACCCATGCTAATTGAATTATTCTGATAATGTATAGTTCATTTTTACAAGTTTGGTTTCTCCTTATTCAAGTTCTGTAGGATTATGGTCTATAAATATTTACTTATAGCTTTCCATAACTTTAAGCAATATCCGTCGCCATTATTGATCCAGATCTCCCGCCCTTCTTTTGTCTTAATAAAATTTCCAGCAGAGAAACAAAGCGATTGGAAATTATATTTACCAAAACAAAGTCTTCTCAATCCGAAATTCTGGTAATCAGAAAAAATGCCAGGATACTCTTGCATAATATTGCTAAAGAAAAGTTCCTTTATTGGTTTCCCATATCGATCATATTGATTTATTAATTTATCAGTCTTGTTGAAAAGGAACACAACTTTGTCTTTTGGCGACATAAATCGATGCGTAGCGTTTATTCTTTGTGTGAATATATTCCGTTCCATTTCGTTTTGAAACCAATTCTGTTCAACAAAAAACACCCATATTTTTTTATTTGGCCTATTAAAAATCCATTCTATATATGGAATGAAATATCTGATGATGTTTTGTTGCGCAGGGAAAAAGGCCTCTCCTGGTATATCTATTATCTGAGCTTTTATTTGCCCTGTCGGATTAAAAATCTTGATAAGCAACGCATCCCCAATTGTATGTCCTGGAGGCGTTTCTCTACGTTCGAATACATATTTCCTAAATTCATTACACCAACTTTGATAAAATGGCTCGGATGGTCTGAAGTTTATATCAGGAACCGCTTTGAAGCATCTTGCTTCAAGGAAACGAATCAAACGGATTAGAGTAACTGATTTCCCGGAATAAGCGGCTCCTAAAAATAGAACCAATGGAGTCTTATCATCAGCAATTCTTACATGATTTATAGAATTATATGAGTTCATATAGCCTATGTCTTCGATATTAATGTTAGCCTTATCATTCTTCATCTCTACTATATTATTTAAATTTGTTGTGCCAAGAGTAGTAGTTATTTTATCCTCGAATATAGTTTGTCCAATAAGACAAAGTTAAATCATTGCGCTGTCTTAGATATATATAGAAATAATTTTCTTCACCATGAACAAGTATGATTAAGTTCTCATGGTCCTTACTGGTAAGAACATAGTCGTTATTGTCGGTTGCGGTAATTTCGCAGTCAAATGAGTCTTCAAGAGTCTGCCGACATAAATTGAAAAATGCGGCATTTTGGAACCTATTTGAATTAGAGACAGTAATCTTCATACCATTAAGCCATGCCGTAGGGTTCAATTCCGAGGAGCATTCCCTAATTATTGGCTCATCAAACGACACTTCAAAATCAATTGAATAATTCACGCCTTCAGATATATTGGTATTGCATGAATATTTATACGCCAATTGTTCTATCGGACGGTCTTTAAGTAATATTATATCGGATGGATGGCAATGATTGGAGCCATTTAAAAAGAATGCGCCTTGATCTTTAGGCAAACCCGTGCCATTTCCACATAAATTCATAACAGTATTTAATACTTCATTTTTAGGAAAATACTGACTACGAACAATTTCAATATATTCCAAGTCATTCAGGTGTATATCTATATTCAAAGACCCCGATCCGATGACCTCGTTTCTATCATTAACCAGATAGACCTCATCATCTTCCCGTTTTATGATGTTGGGGAAATCAAATCCGTATTCATGAGCCGAATATATCTTTTCGCCATCCAGAGTGCCGGTTATATTGCCATTAAGATCCAATATCAAAATCTCATTATCTCTGTCTTCATAGGTTGCTAAAAGAGTATTCCCGTTAAAAACAAGCTGATCATATTTAGCTCGTATGAGTTCAATGCCATCATAGGTCATTAATCCATATTCATAATCTTTCTTAAAAATAAAACATTCTTTTCCAAAGGCATAAATTTCTTCTACTTTTGAGGGACACTTACAAGCGACATTACCTTTAAAATCATATATTCTTACAATATCATCTTCATCTTTGGAAGAAACTAACTCATATTCATGAGAGATCTTCACGTGATCTTCGTCATCACTTTTAAACGAGAAAACGATATTTCCATCCTCACCTATAACTGAATATTCGTCATCGGAGACACATACCACTGCTTTTCCATTCACAAAATCTGTTCCCCATTCATAGGATTTACCAAAAAGTTTATTACCGGATTTATCAAGATAAATGACTGATCCGTTCATCAGTTTTACTCTCAGTTTGTTTGAACTATAACTCGCGCATCCGACAACTTCAGAATTATCATAACTCTCAAGGGAAAACACTACATTGCCGTTCTCATCAAGAATTACAATGTGGTCCTCCTCCTTACAAGCGGGAATTAAGCCATCATTGAAAACCCCAAATGTATTATAACCTGAAGTTTGAGGAATTACAGAATATGAATTACCCTCAACTTTGCATAAAATTTGAGCCCCGTCTTCGGTTTCTTTCACAAAGTAACCGTTGATAACTGGGAATGTGGCATCCTCTAATCCTGAGACAATGCTGTTACCCTCGTAGTCTATAATCCCATATGTATTATTATCGCTATCCTCATACGGGATACCGGATAGAGCATATTCCGAAGACTTATTGTTCTCACTGCACGATAATGTACATAGTAGGAGAACTATTGATAGTATTTGAATACAGTATTTCATGTTAGTTCTATTTCATTACCAACGTTTTCCTGCTATAATATGTCCATCATGTAGTAAGAACACATAATAATATTGAGAATTATCAAGACTTCTGTAAAAATCTAAGCTCTTTGACCCTGTACCTTTATAGAAAGTGAGAGTATAAGAACTTGTTATGATTTCACTGTTCCTTTCATTTATAGCTTTTAATATTACATCGATTTCTTTTTCCTCAAGGCTGAAATAGTCAAATTTGAACTGATTTGAATTCACCTCGCAACTTGTTACAGCGAATGGAGAATATGAAAAGATGGTTTGAAGTGTACTTTCCATCTTCTCTTTTGCTTTCACCTCTTTGTTTAGGTTGTATTCAAGCCTATTTACCGAATTTCTTAGGTCGGATATTGTAGAATTCTTTTTTGCAATAAGGGATTCTTTTTCAGATATGGTATTATTCGCCGTATCCAATCGATCCTGAGTGTCATTCAGATTAACATTAAGAAAAAATAGGCCGATTCCACACGCAATCAATATTGCAACAAGAATTACAACATTTTTAAATTGCTTTTTCTGTTGTTGTATCTTTTTATTGCGTTTCTTAAGTTCATCATTTTCCTTAATTAATGTACTATTTTCAGCATTAATACGTTGCAAGATACTCTTAAAACTTGTTGTCCTAATTGTGTCATAATCTGACTCCTTTAAAACGATCGTATAACCAAACCGACAAGAGGCGTTAGCGATTACGGATTCGGAATCTGTATCTTTGAGAAGCTTTCGGGATGCCACCGCAACAGAAAAATCGACCGGTGGGAGTTTCTTTAAATTATTCAGATTATTAACCTTAATCTGTAGGGAGTTAATTACCTCCAATACTTCTTCTTCCTCCTTTGCAAAGGATGTTAAGTGTGAGGTTATCTTACCATTATTAGTAAAACTGATGATTACACCATTTTCAACCAACTCTTCTACTTGGTTCTCGAAAATAGAAAATAGAGGTTGAATCTGGGTAAAGTAGTAACCGTTTATAGCTATGGCAAAACCGATATATTTGCCTTTATCTAAGTTTCTGACATAAATATAATATATCATGTTCTCATCCCGATGGATTATCAATTGGGATGGCGCTGTACGTTGGTCTTGTAAGCTTTTAAACAAATTTGAAGAACTGTCTTCGGGATATTGAGAATAACCATCGGACAATTCTCCAAATATATACGTGGAACTGTTCACCGTTTATTTCTTGTAAAAATTAATTGTCTTTTCTACATTGTCAACTTCAACAGAGGCCAACTCGTCTAAAACCGCATTGCCTAAAAGTATAGGTGCGTCCTGATTTAAGGCTACACTGGCTTGAACATTTTCAAGTTTTATCAGTCCTTCACCACTGCCTATCTGTATTTCTTTAATATTTATCAATCCGTTTTGAACTATTGAACCATCAGCTATGGTTGAATATGAAACTCCTAAAACGTCATCACGACTAATTTTGCCATTTTTAGCCAAAGTCTGAAGCTCGTTTAATGAGATATGTAATCCAGAACAACCAGTGTCATATATCATATTCATCGTTACTCCATTTAGCTTTACAGGAATTGCCTTTACACCTCCCAATTCCTCATAAGGGATAGATATATAATCTTTCGACTGCTGTTCAAGGTTATAAGGGGGCTTTGAGGCTTTCTTCTCGCATGAAGTAGCCGCCATTAATACAAATATCACAACAATAGGAGTGACGAATTTATTTATTATAGAATTTTGCATATGCGTTGCTTAACTGGTTGTCCATTAACAAGGTAGCTAATCGTCACTTCTTTCCCATGACTTGATGGATCTGTAATTATAAAAGAGTTGTCGTCATTTATTTCCTCTCCTTCATTTATATATACAGACCACTGTCCATTAGGAATATTTGCTGGATTACCTTTCTTTGTTACTGATAATGTATAGTTCTGGTTTAACTTAAGATTATCACCGCCATCTTCTATATCTAGGAAACATTCTTCCCAAGAATCGTAAGAGGGAGCAGATTCTTCAGAATCTCCGGTACTATAATTTTGCAACGTTGTTGTCTCGGAATAAGCTTCGACTTCTTCTACACCGCTTTTAGAATTAGTTTCAGAAGCATCGTCGATGGCTGATGACTTCAAAAGAACAGCCAAAATAACACAACAACAAACAAAAACAAGACCAAGAAGTATGCTATTAAGCCAATCTCGCCATATAGGTTTCTGAGATCTCGGATTAGCTTCGTGTTCCTCTTCCAAATAGTCATTCCGCTTCTGCGAACGGCTTTCAGGAAATCGTCCCGCCAAAAGGCGGGTGAGCTTTTGGAAGGGTTGATCCATCAGTTCAATCGAGTTTGTTGCATCTTGAATCTTCTGCTTCAAAGAATCTCTTTCATTAGCTACGCTTGCTAAATCATTTTGAATTTGTTCCAATTTAGATTTGTACTTCTTTTCAGTTGAAGAAGCAGATGCATGTAACTGGGCTGAAAGTGATTTGTTCTCTTGAGAAAGAGTTGCCAAATCAGCCTGAAGTTGTTCATTTGAAGATGACAAAGCTTTCTTTTGAGCTGATACTTGTTTTAGCTCGGCAGAAATTGTGTCATATGCGATTGCCGAGGGTTGCATATTTGGAGATACGATAACTGAATATTTTTTGAGATAATCAAAAAACAAAGGACTATCGACTTCCAAAAGACTAATAGTTTTCTTGGGCCTATTAAAAGTATCTACAGATGAAAGTGATTGTAGCGTAGGAACAATCAATTCAGCAATTTTTTGGGTAAAGGCTGCCTGAATTTTCTCAACGGTTGCGTTTGCTCCAGAACGAGCGGTAGTGAGGTCTGCGACTAAATAGCTTTCCCCATTGACAGATTGTTTTAATATTGAATCAACACAAATCTGATTATAAACAGCATCAAAAAGTTGATACAATCGATAAACATTTGTGCAAAATGCTTTGCGGAATCCAACTGTTAGAGCAAAGAAAGCTTGAGGGCGGCCTTCTACGTCATAGACATTCTGATGCCGTATATAGGTATAGAACGAGTCTCCTCCACATACGTCTATTTGAAGAACGACTTTTTCCGAAGCCTGGGTGTCATGATTATAAAACGTACTTATATAATCATGACTATGTTCACTACCCCATATCTGATGTCCTCTTGGGGTGCCATGAACGTATATGTCAAATGTGCTCATATTTTAGCCTTTGAAACATTTCATCAACTCTGCCCAAAGAAGGCGAGGATATCGCTCTTCACTCTCATTATACTTATGTTTACCTCCAATCTGTTTGGTGTAATAACCAGTGCAGAATGGAACAAAGCGGTAATTGAAGGGGCGCCACAAGCTTGTTATAGGATTAGGATTTTTGAAGATTGTAGAAAGACCTTCGTATTCGTCTTTCATCGCTTTTTCAGCTGAAGATACATGGAGCTGTCCATCTTCAAATAACTCCTCCTTCTGATCAACTTTGTTGTAGAGAAAAACAACTCTGTCCATTCGTTTAAGCAATTGATTCTTGCATCCTCTGATTCGAGAAACATAGGAATCCTTTACTGAAGCATGTACGTTCCATTCCGCTTCAGTGATAAATACCCATATTTTGCGATTTGCAAGATTTCGAATTATCTCTGTTAGATAGGGGCGGAAATTTCTCGCACTTACTTCTTCCGGTTTTTTGGGATTAAAGTAATGCTCACCGGGAGCTTCTAATATTTGGCAAACAGTCGTTCCATGGTTTATGACTTTAACCATAAGGAATTCATTGAGCGCATTACCTTGAAGAGCTTCAGTTGTATTGAGGTTCTTATGAAATTGCTCACATCTTGCCTTATAGGCGTCGTCCGATTTGAACGTTGGGTCTGCCTTGACGGTGTATCCTTGCTTACGAAGGTAGCGTGCGAGTCGTACGAGTGTCATTGATTTGCCACTAGTAGGAGGGCCAAAAAGCATCACTATAGGGGCTCTTTTGTCGCCGATTTTGATGTCGTCTTCATCTACGACAGTAGTAGCACTGTCTGAATCAGGTGTAACATCAATGTTCTGTTGTTCTTCTACGGGAGTTTCGTTACCGCCAACTTGGATGTTATCTAAGTTGAGATCTAAATCTTCTGCCATATTCAATTAATCGTTTTTCTTCATGAATGCTATATCAAAAAATATAAATGCAGCTATATCAACCAAAATTGAAAGGATGACATAATACCAGAATGAACCGGGATATTTCCCTTTAAGAAAATCGACGAAGAAAACATCAATTACCGAAGACATACGCTTAGTTCTTGTTTCCGCATTCTCTTTTGTATAAACCTCTTCGTCGTCTGAATTTTTATCAAATTGGATAAAGGTTTTGTTGGTTGCTACAATATTATATCCGTCCTTTAATTCTTTTTCACACTGACGAATTTCTTCCTCTGTAAGGCTTGTCGATGCTATGTGATCCTGAATAGAGTCATTAAGCGCGGTTAAACGTTTTTTCTGTTTTTTGGCGGCTTGAACGGATTGCCCCGAAATGGTATGGGTTCTCAGTGCGTTAGATAATGCTTTATTGATTTCTACCTGATATCCATTTAGGATTGTAGGATCTTGGCTATTATAACGAGGGTCCTGTTGAATTGATGAGTTAAGCGTTTTGTTAATGATTTCAAGATGCTCTCCAATCTTTTTTCCATTCCCACGTTTGTACGGGGCTTCATCTCCATTAAATTGAGCCACGATATGACGGCGTTGTTCTTCAACAGCATCTTTCATCTTTTTACCTTCTTCATCAAGGACAACAGTTGATGATGTTCCCATATCCACTACTTGCTGAAGGTATTTATTTGTTGTTTCAATATCTTTGGAAATGGTGGAGCCTATTTTGTCGTTGTAGAAAAACGTATGAGTATTTGTAGGCATACTCATTATCAGCCAAAAGAAAATAACGAGGAGGATACCACCCCAGAGTTTCCCTTTGCGGTTTTCTATGAATTCATTAGACATTAAGGAATCAGCAATTAGTTTTGTGCCGATTGATGCAACGATAAAGAATGCGATGGTTATACCCCAAACGAGAACTTCGGGCCAACCGGCAGGCAAAAGCATGTGCAACGACTTCTCCGTTGCCCAACAACTTATACCGGCAAGGATCAAGAAAGCTATAAGCGATCCTATTATTCTAAACTTGTTCATTCTGCGATGTGATAATATGGTTTATATTAGTTTTTGTCTTTATTTTAGTCAAAGTCTCTTGGCAAGAGATTCTAATAAAAGGCTATACTCCACAATATCAATAGTATAGCTTGGATGGATAACAAAATTCGCTAAACTTATAAAAAAAATTATAAATAATATGATAGAAAAATTGTTGTAATATGCTCATTATATCAAAGATTTTTTGCACCTTTGCATTTGTAGAAATCTCTTGCCAAGAGAACTGTACAATAACGATTTTATTAGAGCATGAATGTTTTATGGGCAATCCAATAAATGTGCCATGCTGTTTTAGGACTTTAGGATTAGGGAGTTGGCTTTGTCAACTACGGAGACGTCGGGACTTGCGTGGGAGATTTGGGTTGAGGACTCGCTGTCTTGGCTAATACCTTTAGAAATTACAAATAGAGGACTGCATTTTCTTTGGAGGCAGATTCTCCGCTCTGGTGGGCAACATTGAGAGTCGGTGGGATTGTTTATCCGATCATTCCAGCGGATACGCTAACGGATAGAGAGGATGAACGATTTGCGTTCGCTTTTCTCGGTGGTCGTAACCATTGAACGGCCTTCACCCCCCCTCTCAGAAGGAAATATTTTGTACTCGGGTAGAAGCTATCTAACTTCCTTTAATGAATAATCTGAGGGTAGATAGTGCCTTCTTAGTCAGCCACAGTCGCGGACCGGAACTTTACTTATATTGAAGCCATTTGATTTCATTTTGATTAGTCTATAGAATAGATTAAGAGGGTGCACATATTTTGAATTGTACTGCTTAATTGGAACTTTATGTTTTCGATAGCGATGAGTGCATGCGTTCGTCAACTTTTTAAGTTCCGGGAATGTTTTACTATATAAAAACGCTTTTTTTAGAGGGCTAATACGTTACTAATGTGAAGATATTCACTGCGTCCGGAATATGAAGAATCTTCTTAAGGAGCCAGATGCAGATGTCATCGAAAAAGGGGAGGCCCTGTGATGAATGTCTTCGGAATAACGGCTCCGACTCTCAACAGGTGACTGAGGGGTGAAGGCATAGACTACAAGCTCTTTAAGAAAAAGAAAGAACGTAACTCAAATATAAAAAAAGAAGTGATGGAAATAACGAACACAATCCCCAAGGAATATGAGGGTAATGATGCCTATATGAATGTCATAAGACGTGTGAGCGTAAGGAGATATCTGGATAAGCCTGTATCTTCCGACCAGGTCTCGGCAATATTACACGCCGCAATGAGCGCACCGACCGGCGTGAACAAACAGCCGTGGGAGTTTATAGTGGTAGATGACCCGGAACTGTTGACTAAGCTTGCCGAAGCCTTGCCATACGCGAAAATGACGGCGCAAGCTCCGGTTGCCATTGTTGTATGCGGCAACAAGGATAGATTCCTTGACGGAGTGGACGATGTGTTATGGGAGCAAGATCTGTCTGCGGCATCGGAAAATATTCTCCTCTCAGCTCATGCCATCGGTCTTGGCGGAGTGTGGACCTGCATCTATCCCCACGAGGAACGGATAGCTCCAGTCAAAACCATCCTTAATCTACCGGATAATCTGATACCATTCAATCTTATACCTGTAGGCTATCCTGAAAAGGAACATGCCCCGATGGACAAGTGGCATCCCGATAGAGTGCATCAAAACCGCTTGAAATTTTTAACAATTCAACCGGGTTTTGCAGCTGATCCGTTTTTTAACAATTCAACAAGCTTTTGCAGCTGATCCGAAATAATTTGCTACGGCTACCCAGAAAAAGAGAAATAGCTGATAATTATAGGATTATCAGCTATTTCCGGTGCCCAGAACAGAACTACTGATATTACTTTCTGATATTTTCAAGTATATTTTAATCGTGCTGAATATTAGCATATTATGATTGGGCATTTTTCAATTGAGTTTCTTTCAGTGTAAGAAAAAGTAAGATTTTTGCACGTAAAATTGCACGTAAAATTTATTCGTTATATCTTTGCTGAGTAAAACCTTTATACTCTCCGAAAGATGGCAACATTTAGATTTGAACTCGACCACAAGCCGACACGCAACAAAACTTATAACCTCTATCTGATGGTGACGGCTGCGGGTAAACGCACAAAGAAGAAAACCGGTATTCAGTTGAAACGCATTGACGACTTCAATCCTCAATGCAAGGGTAACAATTGGATTCGTGCGAATGTTCCTGACGCTAAGGTTCTCAATGAACAATTACGCCTTATGCTCGCGCAAGCTAACGAGGCTTATCAGGAATCAGCATCAGATGGTGATGTCTCATCCGCTAAGGTTATAAAGGATCTGGATGCTGAATATGTGTCGCCGTCTTTTATGGCGTTTGCTCGTGAACGTGCGCAAATGATTTATGATAATGGGGGATGGAGAAACTGGCGCAAGTATTGTGGCCTCATCAATAAACTTGATGCATTTCGGAAGAAACGCCGCATGGCTGATATAACCGTCGACGACCTGACTGTTGATTTGTTGACCCGCTTTGACAACTTCCTCCACAAATGGGAGAACGAGCGCGAGCCGGGTAAGCTACTCCATCCTAACACAATCGAAGTTCAGTTTAACATTTTGCGTACACTTGTTCATCGAGCAATCGAGGTCGGCATAATGGAGGCATCGAAGGATCCCTTCCTCGTATTCAAATACAAGGGCGTGAAGACGACGAAAGAAAAGTTGAGCGATACGGAGATGGAGCGCATCATCGCGCTTGAACTTGAAGAAGGTTCGTTAATATGGCATTGCAAGAATTATTTCCTGTTTAGCTACTATTGCGCCGGAATCCGCGCAGCCGACTTAATTCAACTCCGTTGGCGTAATATTACCGAGAATGGAAGGCTTAATTATCAGATGGGTAAAAACCACAAAGGCCGAGACCTCTTGCTTGTCGATCAGGCTTTGGATATACTTCGGTATTATCACAATGAAGATGTAAAACCGGATGATTATATATTCCCACTGCTTGACAATGATGCGCCGTTTGCCAAATTTGTAACGCAGGCTGACAAGGACAGGATGAAACCGGAGCTGCGCCATCAACTGTATCAGCAGATTTCAGCCAAAAATGCTCTCATCAATAAATATCTGAAAAAAATTGCAGAGAAGGCTGAGATTACTACCAATCTCACAATGCACATCAGCCGTCATGCTTTTGCTCACATCGCACAAGAAGCTGGGGCTGAATCATCCGCTATCAAGAACATTCTCGGGCATAGCAATCTCGCCACGACCGAGCGTTACATGGGTAGTTTCGATACATCCAAAACCGATAATACTCTGCGCACTCTCTTTAAAAAGAAATCTGAGCCCAAGATGGCGCCACAGGAGGGAGCTGATAGTTCAATGTCGAAAGAAGAGAAAGCCATCGAACTACTGAAAAGCATGACACCGGAGCAAATCATGGCAGTCATTTCGGCAATCAATAAATAGTGGTTGTGTAACTGGCGAATTATGAGTAAATTTGCACATATAATTACAAAAACATGCCTCTGACAAAAGATGAAATAAGGTCGCTGTTGAGCGACATAGAGAATGAGCGCGTAGAACGCACATTATCCACTGACAATACAAAGAAAATGTCGGAGGCTATCTGCTCGTTTGCCAACGATATTCGCAACACGAAGAAAGCGGGATATTTCATGATTGGTGCCGATGATAACGGCAATCTCGATGGGCAGACGTTTACTGACGAGCAGCTGCGTTCATACGCCGGACTCCGCAATACCGGGACGATTCTTCCGCCACCGGCTATGATGGTCTATAAAGAGACATTCCCCGAGGGAGAAGTCGCCGTGATCGAGGTTCAGCCAAGTGAAGACACTCCTGTAAGATACAAGGGCGTGATTTGGATTAGAATTGGCGCCAGAAAAGCCGAGGCGAATACAGAGGAGGAACGAATCCTGACCGAAAAGGGCCAAATACACAGTTCCTCTTTCGATGGACGTCCATGCCGTGAGGCCACCATTGAGAATATCGATCTCGATCTGTTCAAGTCGGAATATTTGCCTAAAGCCGTCTCTCCTGCAACATTGGCAAAGGATAAACGCACGTCGATTCAACAGATGGCGTCATTGCGTCTCTTTGATACACGGTTTAATTGCCCTACGTATGCCGGAATCTTATTGCTGGGTTATGATCCGCAATATTTTATTCCGGGGGCATATATCCAGTATGTGAAGTTTGCCGGAACGACCCGCGCCACAAAGGTATTGAAGGAAAATCGTTTCAAAGGCAATCTCATCTCAATGCTCAAGGAGTTGGAATATTTCATCAAGTATTCCATCGAGAACAAGCGTCCGGAATTTGTCAGCGTATTGCGCGAGGAACCTCGCATCAATTATCCATGGGAGGCAATACGCGAGCTTGCCATGAATGCCGTGATGCACCGTGCATACAATGGAAATAATTCTCCGATAAAGTTTTACGAATACAGCGACCGCATTGAGATTGACAATCCCGGCAACCTGTATGGCAAAGTGAATCTGGAAAACTTTCCCGATGAAACCGACTATCGCAACCCCAACATAGCCGAGATAATGCTCAATCTCGGTTATGTGAATCGCTTCGGCAGCGGGGTCAATACAGTCTCAACACTTCTTGAAGAGAACGGGAATACTCCGGCGGAGTTCCTTCTCGGCGATTACACCACCTTCAAGGTCGTCGTCAAGAATGCCGATGTCATAAAAAATGGCGCTGATGGCACCAATGTTGTCACCAATGGAGACGAAGCTGGCACCAATAATGTCATCGATAATTGCACCAATCAAGCAGAGCGGAACAATAGTGGAACGACAGCGGAACAATCCGGAACGATAGATGGAACGATGCGGAACGATGGATGGAACGATGCGGAACGATATGATGATATTGAAACAATGGTTTTGGATAAAATGAAAGCCGATAAAAGAATTAGCATAAAACAGCTATCTAAAATATTTGGCAAATCCAAAACCTCCATGTTCCGCATAGTTGATAATCTTAAAGCCGATGGTAAGGTCCGCAGATATGGGTCAGAAAAATCCGGTACATGGGAAGTTATTGAATAGCTCCCGGCTGTCATACTTATGAACGAGGCTGAAATTAACGAGTTGAATCGGCTGCGAGCTGAGAATGCGCGGCTGAGGGCATTGCTGACTCGTCATGGGATTGCTATGGAAGAGCCAGAGTCAGCGTTGCCTCGAAAGCCGGTGCTATCCTTGGAGGAGAAAGTGGCACTCTTTCGCAGTCTATTTCAGGGGTGTAAGGATGTGTTCGCCCGACGTTGGTTCAGTGTTACGACCGGCAAGAACGGCTATCAGCCGGTCTGTAGCCGGGAATGGAACCGGGAATATTGCGACAAGAAGAAATATAAATGCGCGGAATGTCCCAACCGAGAATTTCAGCCTTTGGGTTATGATGACATTTACCGACATCTTGAGGGAAAGGATCTGAACGGCCGCGATGTTGTCGGAGTATATGCCATATTGCCGGACAATACCTGTCGGTTTCTTTGCTGTGATTTCGATGACAAGAGTTGCGAGCATGGCTATCAGAAGGATGTGCTGGCCTACGCCGGAGTTTGCCGCGATTGGGGTATCCCGGCTTATATAGAGCGGTCGCGGTCTGGCAACGGCGCTCACGTGTGGATATTGTTTGACGGACCGATTAAAGCACAGACGGCACGGCGTCTTGGCAATACCATTCTGACAGAGGCAATGGAGCGCGAGGGACGGATGTCGTTCAAGTCTTACGACCGGTTCTTCCCGAATCAGGATTTCATGCCTGCCGGAGGTTTCGGTAATCTCGTCGCGTTGCCGATGCAGGGGAGAGCACGTAAAGATGGCAACAGCGTGTTTGTGGATGATAACTTCTTACCATTCATCGACCAATGGTCATATCTGCAAGGCATGAAGAAAATGTCAGCAGCGGAGGTCGATAGACTGGTGTCAAGATATGATAAAGAGCCTCTTGGAGAACTGTCAAAATCCAGCGAATCCACACCTTGGGAACGGCCTCAGCCTAAACCTATGACTAAAGAGGATTTTCCAAAGTCAATCACTATTGTGCGTTCATCCGGCATTTATATTCCGGTTGCCAATCTATCGGCAAAAGCAATCAACCACATCAAACGGATGGCGGCATTCAAGAATCCGGAATTTTATGCTAAGCTCGGGATGCGTTTGCCTGTCTATAATCTGCCGCGCATTATATCATGCTCGGAGATGACGGACGATTACCTGATTCTACCAAGAGGATGTGAGGAATCTGCAATAGATTTCTTCAGAGGCAATAATGTTGAAGTTGAGATTTCAGACAAAACTAATCCCGGACAGCCGATTGAGGTAGAATTCAACGGAGAATTATTTACTGAGCAGAAGCTGGCGATTGAAGAGCTTGCCCGGCATCGCTGTGGGACTCTGTATGCCGCAACCGCCTTCGGCAAAACCGTTACAGCTGCAGCTATGATTGCCAAGAAGAAAGTAAACACACTTATATTGGTTCACACCAAGGCATTGCTCGACCAATGGCGCAAACGTCTATCGGAATACCTGATAACAGATTTTCAATCGGAAGAACAACCTAAAGGCCGTGGCCGACGCAAGAAATTCCAACAATTCGGAGCATTGTCATCTACTGAGAACACACTCAATGGCAATATTGACATCGCACTACTGCAATCGTGTATTAACGACAATGAGGTGAAACCGTTTGTGCGAGAATATGGCATGGTGATAGTTGATGAGTGCCATCATGCCCCGGCGTTCAACTTTGAGCGCGTTCTTCATGAAGTGAACGCCCGTTATGTCTATGGCCTTACTGCTACGCCAATACGCAAGGATGGTCATCAACCGATTATATTCATGCAATGTGGCGAAATCCGATATACGTCCGATCCAAAAGTACAACAGGCTCAACAATCCTTCCGGCGACTCCTTATCCCGCGTTTTACTTCTCACCGCAATCTCAATGCCGATGGCAGTAACTACGCGCAGATTCTCGAAGAGTTAACCGAAAACGAATCGCGAAATAAGCTCATACTGGATGATGTCGCTGCCAACCTCGCCGAAGGGCGCACCCCGATAATTCTTACTGCACGCACGGCTCACGTTGACATTCTTACTAAACAGTGTCGCAAAATCTGTCCGAATGTAATACGACTCGTAGGCAGTGACTCAGCAAAAGCCAAGCGAGAGGTGATGTCCCGACTGAACGATATTCCGGCGAATGAGCCCTTGATTGTTGTCGCCACCGGCAAATACGTAGGAGAAGGATTTGACCTTCCGCGGCTTGACACTTTGATGCTCTCCCTCCCTGTGTCGTGGAAAGGACTTATTGCACAATACACCGGACGACTACATCGCAACTATCCCGGTAAAAACGAAACCCGCATCTACGACTACATTGATCTGCGCGTTCCGGTCTGTGATTCGATGTATCGCAAGCGTCTCCATGGTTACAAAGCTGTAGGCTATTCCATCGCTGTCGCTAACGAAGGATTGTTTGCCGAACAGGCGACAGAGGCTATAACAGAGGCTATATTTGATGCATTGGATTTTGAAAAACAATTTCATGATGACCTTGCATCAGCGAAACAAAGCATCATAATATCGACAATGCGTCTGCGCTGGAATAAGACACCTCGAATCATCGACCTACTCGCCGCCACCTTACTACGCGGTGTCAGTGTCACAATCGTCATTTCTGAAACAGGTCATCGAGAAACCGAACTTCAGGCGATGGGCTTCAATATCATCCACCGTTCGGAATCCAAGATGCAATGCGCCATCATCGACCAACGCACAGGCTGGTACGGCAGCGTCAATCTCATCGGCAGTTCACTTGCCGACACCAATGTTATCCGTATGAACTCATCCGATTTTGCAAATGCCTTAATGGATGCTTTGAGGCTGTGAAACTATAAGAAAACATGGGGGCTGCGACTTCGGAGCAGTCTCAAGCCCCGGCACGGCAAGGTCATTTCGTGGTAACGACAGAGTTACCCGAAATCCAAACGGTAACGATTTGGACACCTTGCTGTGGTCAAATGAACGCAATTCTCAAAAAGAAAAACCTGATTGCCTCCCTATGCGGTTCCTGTCAGGAGGCTGTTCGGACGCTGAGGACGCAGCTTCCATTGCTCGATGCAAAGTTACGGTGATTTTCCACCGGTTGGTGCTATATCTATTGTTTATAGCTATATACATGTACAACCTTATGCTATATGCGGCTAAATATGTTTGGTGGGAATGACAAATTATCCCTTACTTTGCAACGTCAACGACACGAAACGCCTCCGACGGGAGGCTCCTAGATCGGGTCGATGGCACGAGACGTCTTTTAATAATACTATGACACCGGACGGTGATTGACTGATTGACTAATCAGTCACACAACTGAATCATCGTCAAGTCACAATTGATTTTCAGCGCGATAGACTCCGCTCTATGCGTGGATGGTAAATGTTACCGCCCCTCTGTGACCGTTAGTTGCTGCCGCCCATGCGATTCATCGGCAACTCAACCGACATTTCACCCAACTGATTATGCGCCTGCCCAATCAATCGTCCGCCCAATCGACTGACTGCGCAGTTGCGCGATTGACTGGTTGATTGGTTGAAGTCCTGATTAGTCAGCACATCAACCAATCAGTCAATCGCCTGTGCAACCGACTGATTGAGTGGTCAGTCAATCGTGCATTCAGTTGGGTGAGCGGTCAAGCGACCAGACAACTGAATTATCAACCCGATTCCATCTTCTCAAAAGACGGAGTCAGAACTCTCACGCCCAAATGCAAAGCACTCCGCAACACGTCACACCATCAACTCTAATGTTTGTAGTGCCGGAAGAAGAATGGCGCAACCTCCACGCTACTTTGGCTCAAATCATCGACCTCATCACCCGGCGCAACGCCGATGACTCCAGCGGCGAATGGATAGAATCAGAAGCCGCCCGAAAACTCCTTGGCATCTCCCCCAAGACGTGGCAGAATTACCGCGACCAACGCCTCATCCCCTTCTCGCAGATAGGTCGCAAAATCTACGTCAACCGCGCCGACCTCGACGCCTTCCTCCGCCAGCATCGCATCGGCGGCTAATTCATAACTTGCTGCCGGAGGGATGCACTTTTCGGAGTGTGTCCCTTCGCTGTATCTTATAGACAAATCAAAACACCAAAAACAAATGGCTTCGATAAAAGTAAAGTTCCGGCCCTCGACTGTCGCTGACCACAAGGGCACAATCTACTATCAGATTATCCACGAAAGGAAGGTGCGACAACTCCTTTCAGACTACAAAGTATTCCCGTCTGAGTGGGACGGGTCCCGCTCGATGGTTGTCACTACCCAGAGAAGTGAGCGCAAGGCGTTCATCCTCTCAATCCGTGAGCACATCCGTTGGGATGTTGAGCGATTGAACAAAATTGATAAGAAACTTGATGCTAACGGTCTGTCATACACTGCCGATGATGTAATCGACGAGTTCAACCGCTACGCCAACGAATACTCCCTGTTTAATTTCATGGAGAGTATCATCGTCAAACTCAAACAGAACGGCAAGGTCAGAACCTCCGAGACTTATAAGTCTGCGCTCAGCAGTTTCAAGAAGTTCAGACAGGACGAGGATATAATGCTCGACTGCCTCACTTCCGAGATAATGGAGGCTTACGAAGCATGGCATAAAAGTCGAGGCGTTGCACCCAACACCATATCTTTCTACACCCGCATACTCCGTGCTGTCTATAACCGTGCCGTCGAAGATGACATCATCGAAAATCGCAATCCGTTCAAGCACGTTTACACCGGCGTTGACAAGACGGTCAAACGATCGTTGCCATTGCCTGTTATCAAGAAAATCAAAGCATTGGACTTGTCTCTCAATCTATCACTCGACTATGCTCGCGATATGTTTCTGATGAGTTTCTATCTCCGTGGAATGAGTTTCATCGATATGGCTTTCTTGAAAAAGTCAGACCTTAAAAATGGGCACGTCACCTACCGTCGTCGCAAGACAGGACAGCAACTGATTATCGAATGGACAAAGGAAATGCAGATGATACTTGACAAGTACTCTGAGAACGCTACCGACTACTTGCTCCCCATCATCAAGAATCCTGGCACCAACGAGCGATGTATCTACCGTAACATGGGCTACAACATAAACCACAACTTGAAAAAGATAGCCAAGATGGTAGGAGTCCAGATTCCGCTGACCCTCTATGTCGCCCGCCACAGCTGGGCCTCAGCCGCTAAGGCCAAAGGCATTCCACTGAGCGTAATCAGCGAAGGCATGGGCCACGACTCGGAAGCAACCACTCAAATCTACCTCGCCAGCCTTGACACCTCTGTCGTTGACCGCGCCAATAGTATCATAATAAATTGTCTATGAAGATAAACTATTGAAGAGATGTGGATTGGTCAGGTCATTGAGTGATTTGCGTCCAGAATACGCATCGTCAATGGTGTCATGCAACAGTACATACGATGCATAAAAGAGAAGGTAATCCTATTTTATCAGAAAGTGAGGCGGAAGTATCCGTCAAAAAAATATCGTTTAGTAATTGCCTAATCTCGTCCCTGGACTCTGGAATAGTTAGGTGTAGGAATAAATCATTGTCTATTTTAGCCCCGATAAAATCACGCTTTAATGCGGCTATTGAAGAGTATTCTTTTTGACCGATATAAGTTGAGGCTTTTGAAAGTTCCCAAAAAGGAGATGATTGGAGATGAAAAAATGGATAAGAAAATTTACAGGAGAAAGGACTCGTTATCGGAACTTTGGTCTTCCAAATGTTATTGAACGTACGAATTAACTCATCTGACAATGGGATAAATGAATCTCTGATGCAGCCACGTTCGATTAGATCTATAATAGCAAGGAGCAAGATTGCCTTATGAGGAGCGGTCTTGTTCCTTTTTTTGTTCACAGTCATCTGTGTTATTGAATCTTTATATTCTGCGAGTCTTTTCATGTTTAGCAATCGTCCAAATCTCTTTGCAAGAGAGAATGATGACCAGATTGATGGTTATAATCAAGACATTATGCCACACTCTATGGCATATTTGCTAAACTCCTCTAAATATTTTTAAGGCTTCAATGAAGGCTTCAATGAAGAAATCAGTGAATTACACTCTAAATCTCAGAGAAAATGAGTAATTTTGCAGAAATTAGGACTCTCTTGCAAAGAGAGAATGAGATAATAAAATAGACCAGTGACATTTGAGCAGATATAGTTTTTCGGGACATGAATCCTTCCATTGCAAGTCTCTTTGGCTAAAGAAGGGATATGACTATCTTCTTGCTGGTAACCACTTCACGGACATTGATTCCGTGGCGAAGCTTGGAGTTGGCAAGAATATGGTTGCGTCCATTCGGTTTTGGCTTCGCGCATTTGGACTTAGCCAATCAGATGAACTTACAGACATAGCGGAGTTCCTTTTTGATACTGAGCATGGACGTGATCCCTATGCGGAGGACCTCAACACTCTTTGGGTTCTTCATTTTCTTCTTGTCGTGACAGGTGTCGCCAGTATCTATAACCTAACGTTTGTAGAATATCAGCGAGAGAAAAAGGAGTTCTCAAAAGATGAGCTACGCAATTTTATCAAACGCAAATGTTCTGTTCCTGAACAAAGGAACGTCTACAACGAAAACACCGTCAAAAAAGATATTGGAGTGCTCTTGAAAAATTATGTAGCCCCAAAAGATTTAAAGAATATTGAAGACTTCTCAGCATTATTAATCGGGCTCGGTCTAATTGTCAATAAAGATTCTGACGTATATTCTTATCGAGTGACTGAGCCTGAAGATATCGCACCTGATGTCGTTCTATTCGCCCTCCTTACATTGAGCGGAGGGGATAAAACGTTATCTTTTGATATACTCCAGAAGTTGTCTCTTGTGTTCTGTTTGCCAATAGTATCCCTCATAGAGATAATTCGTAAGATAGAGAAACTTTACCCCGGAATGGTTGTATTTTCTGATAATAGTGGCATTAAAAATGTCCAATTTATAGGAGAATTAAACAGATTTGATGTTCTGGATAATTACTACGATTCGTTATGAGCTATATTCCATCAGTAAATATAGAGCTAAATACAGCAGCGGATTTCCGATATATCATAACGGAAAATGCCCGAATGGTAGCAGGAAACATTGTAAATAGTTTCAATTCCGGCCACCATTCATTCTCCATTATCGGCACCTACGGCACTGGAAAATCCAGTTTCATACTTGCTTTGGAAGATGATTTAACATCCGGCGCAAATCGACTTATCAAAAGAAATGTTCTCGGCTCAACCTCCGGTTTTGAATTTCTGAATATAGTCGGCGACTATTCATCACTAAGCACATTACTGGCATCCAAACTTGAAAGTCATAACAGTAACGTAATTGATGCTCTTAATCAGCATTATCAATCAATCCGAAAGCGCAACAAGTTTTTAATTATTGTTGTTGATGAGTTTGGTAAAGTGCTTGAGCATGCCGCAAATAACAACCCCGAAAAGGAGCTGTATTTCCTACAGAAACTTTCTGAATTTGTAAATGTGCCGAGTAGAAACATAATATTTCTAACCACGCTACATCAGAACTTTGGAAGTTACGCTTATAAACTAAGTGAAACCCAGAGAAACGAATGGCAGAAAGTAAAGGGTCGTTTCCAGGAGATTGTCTTCGCTGAACCGGTAGAGCAACTTCTCTATCTAACGGCAAAGCAGCTAAGTGAACATAAGCGCATAACACGCTCGGAAGGAATCGGCCTAAATCTTCTATACGACCTTGGACAAAGAAGTAAAATTCTCAGTAATACGTTCAGTCTAAAAACGGCAGAACTACTCTATCCCCTTGACCCAATCTCCGCAGTGTGCCTAACTCTTGCAGTCCAGAAATATGGACAAAACGAGCGCTCCTTGTTTTCGTTCTTAACAGCTAAAGGAGAAGACTCCCTTAATGAGTTTAAGACTACTGCTTCATTGACATATAATATAGCCAAGGTATATGACTATCTGACCTATCACTTTTATTCGGCAATAAATGAAATGAATGCCGATTCAACCGGGTGGAGGTCGCTTACAGTAGCAATAGAGCGTATTGAAGGGTCTAATCAGGAGGCCAATGTCATAAAAGACTGTCTGAAGATTATAAAGACAATAGGTCTTATCAATATGTTCTTCAATGGCATTGTGTTGAATGATGATTTTCTTGTCACATACGGACAGAATGCCCTCGGTATTAATAATGTAGAGGCCACAATAAAAACGCTACTTTCTGAAAAGATAATCAGATTTGCATCATATAAGTCACAATACATATTATATGAAGGGACAAATCTCAATATTGAAAGTGAATTGTTTAAAGCAGCTTCTATCGTGCCGACTCCACAGCTTTCGGTAGAAGAAATATCTCCGTATATCAAGCAGAAGGCCGCAGTAGCGACCGCTTCATACTATAAAACAGGTACCCCTCGTTATTTTGAGTATCGCGTATCCAACGAGCCCACTATAGTGGAAGCCTCCGGCGATATCGATGGATTTGTACATCTGATTTTTCCACTCTCAGAAATCGAAGATGAGGTAAAAGAATTATCTGCCTCAAAGTCAGCTGGCGCCTCTATATATGGATATTTCAAGAATACCGAGGCTATTACAAAACATCTTCATGAAATCAAGAAGCTGCAATATGTGATTGACAATGTCGCTATAGATGACAAGATAGCACAGGCTGAACTCGAAAAACAGAAGGTCTATGAGACGCTACTATTAAACGAGGTAATAAATACCTCCCTTACTAATGGTATCGATAGCGTGGTATGGTATTTCAAGGGAGAGTCGGTCAAAATAAAATCTGTCAGAGATTTTAATAAACTTCTCTCATACGTTTGCGACGTTATTTACGACAAGACGCCTATTATTCGCAATGAGCTGTTCAACCGTCAGAAGTTGAGTTCGGCTATATCTCTGGCAAGGGTCAACTTGCTTGACGCAATGCTGAACAAATCTGATGTAGAAGCATTTGGGATAGAAGGATTTCCTCCAGAGAAAACTGTTTATTTCACACTTTTCAGAGAATCTGGAATACATCGCATTAATGAAAATGGAAACTGGATTCTTGGAGCACCGACACAACCGGAACTACAGACATTATGGACCGCTTCAAAGGAGTTTATCAATTCATCTGTTGATAAGCCCAGAAAGTTATCTGAACTCACTAAGATACTAAAGGCTGCTCCATATAAGTTGAAGCAGGGTGTGATTGATTTCTGGATTCCTATTTTTCTTTTCATCAATCAACAGGATTTCGCATTATACAATGGGAACACCTTTGTCCTAAATATTAATAAGGAAGTCTTTGAACTTATTCAGAAACGTATCAACGATTTCTCAATAAAGGCATTCAAGGTGGCCGGTGTAAAACTTGAGTTTTTCAAGCGTTATCGTCAGTTTCTTCATAAGGATGACAATGTAGAAGTGTCGTCAGATTCATTGCTTGAGACCGTTAAGCCGTTCTTCCATTTTTATAGAGGGCTTAATACATATGCAAAACGCACACGTAAATTCGACAATGCATATACTGCGAAATTCAGGGATGTATTGTCCAATGCTCAGGACCCTGCCAAAACCTTCTTTGAAGATTTACCGGCGGCACTTGGCTACAAAGATTTACATAGTGAGGAATTTACGTCTCAGTATCTGGACCTAATAAGGAATGCAGTCCGTGAACTTAACACCTGCTATGATAATTTCATAGACCGAATAGAGGACAAGATTGTATCTCATTTAGGCGTTCCAGATAACTATGAGGCGTACAAGGATATTTTAGAGAGTCGCTATGAGTCGATAGACCCAAGGATACTTACTCCTAAAACAAGGGCATTCCTTGACCGTATCATTGCTCCTTCGGAGACTAAGCGTGAGTTTATCGAAAAACTTGCCATCGTCATAACCGACAAACGGCTTGATGAGACCAAGGATAGTGATGAACCATTGTTGATTCACCAGATTCTTCATATGCTCAGCGAGTTGGAACGATATTCGGCTATTGCAGACGTTCAGAATCTAAATGATGACGCAGAAGCATTCAACTTCGAACTTGCATCCAATCTCGGTAAATTCTCCAAATCTCAAACATATCGTCTACCTAAAAATAAGGTTAAACAAGCTGATGAGATTATGATTAAAATCTCATCCATACTTTCGGATGATGATGAGTTCAACATTTGTGTTCTCCTGAAGCTTCTAAACGAAAAAGTGAAATGAGCGAGGTAAGACATGTACTTGGAATATCCGGGGGCAAAGACAGTGCAGCTCTCGCAATCTACATGAAGGGGAAGTATCCTAATCTTCATGTGGAATATTATAATACAGACACTGGTTGTGAATTGGCAGAAACCGACCTATTGATTAACCGTCTTGAGTCCTATCTCGGTGGTATTAAGAGGTTGAGAGCAGCTGAAGGTAGCCCTGAACCTACTCCATTTGAGCATTTTCTCAAAGCAAGCGGCATGTTTCTTCCATCACCGCAACAAAGATGGTGTACTCAGAAAATGAAACTTCAGGAGATGGAACGTTTCGTAGGAGACAGACCTACCATCTCCTATGTCGGCATTCGAGGTGACGAAGACCGAGAGGGTTATGTTTCGACAAAGCCTAATATTCAAGCGATTTTCCCATTTCGCAAGAATATATGGAGCATAGATGTAATCCATACTATCGTTCACAAGAATAATATAGTACGATTTACAGATATATACATGAGCATCGCCCCTGACGAGCTTAAATCAGAACTTTTGAAAATATTGGAGCATCCTCTGACCAAAGACTTTTTCTATGGAAAGAAAGCTAACGCTCTTATGGATTTGGATGTAAGACTCTTCAATAAAGCGGTATTTGAATTTCTCAAAGGCACAGACTATCCTGTCGGCAAATTGGATGAGTTCCCTCTGATAGACAATGATGATATACTTGTGAGAGATGATATCTTCAGAATCCTTGAAGACAGTGGTGTAGGTGTCCCGGCATATTACAACCCCATAGAATTTGAGGTGGATGGGAAGAAAGGCACATACAACCGTAGCCGTTCCGGGTGCTATTTCTGCTTTTTTCAGCAGAAGCTTGAATGGATATGGCTTTATGAACAGCATCCGGACCTTTTTGCCAAGGCTATGGAGTTTGAGAAGGACGGTTACACATGGAATCAAAACGAGAGTCTAGCCGAACTCATACGTCCGGAACGAGTGCGTCAGATTAAACTCGATGCAATAAAGAAACAGGAAGCCAAACGTCAGAAGGGTACTGGTAAACTGGCGGATATGTTTGGCGATTCCGATGATGATAATGACGCATTCTGCGCTAACTGCTTCATATAAGATATTATGCTGAAGACGGACGTTACATGGTCGGAAGATTTCCGATATAGAACTAAATCCGAGTGGGAACCAGCCGGTTTCTTCTCGGAAGCTCTATGTAATGCCACCTCTTTTGACTTAATGTTAGGTTTCTTTTCATCGGCTGCTATAAATGTACTTGCTTATGGATTTGCATCCTTCATTTACAATGGAGGCAAGATGCGAATGATCATTAATGACATATTAAGCTCAGACGATGTTGGAGCCATTACAATGGCACAAGAACCGACAGATTTGCCATATTTTAATCTCAACAATCTTGAGGAACTAAGCCTTACGCTCAACAAAAGAGACAAGCACTTCTTCGATTGCCTGGCATGGCTTATTCGCAATGAACGGATAGAAATAAAGATTGTCCGCATGGTCAATGGGAGTGGTATTGCTCACACTAAATGTGGTACATTCAGCGATGGCATTAACAAAATAGCATTTAATGGGTCGGTGAATTTTTCACTATCTGCCCTGATTCACAATAAGGAAGAATTGTCTGTCAATTGTGACTGGAATGGCCCTGCTGATATAGGCAGAATAAAAAGCATCCAACAGGACTTTGATCGTTCCTTCAATGGATTAGACCCAGATATTGAATTTGTAAAAGCTATTGACCTCCAAGGCTATACTTTAAGCAGAGACAAGGCTAAAAGTCTTGATGAACTGCTGAACGATGAACTTGATCTTATAGAGGATACAAAATCTCGTGATATTCCAGAAACGGTCAAAGCCGTTTTGGAAAAAACAAAGAAGAAAGTTAAGTCGGCTATCGAAAAAATGTCCGGGATTGAACGTGACAAGGACGCAGAACCTCGGTTCCCTTATTCCTCTGGTCCTCGTGAATATCAGCAGGAAGCATTTGAAAATTGGAAGAAAACACAGAAGGGACTGTTTGCCATGGCTACCGGTACTGGCAAGACATTGACTTCTCTAAATTGTCTTCTTGAAATATACAAACGAAAAGGTTACTATAAGGCTATTATCCTTGTTCCGACCCTTACACTTGTGGGACAGTGGGAACAGGAATGTAAGAAGTTTAATTTTGGCCACATCGTTAAGGTTTGTTCCAAAAACAAAAACTGGAAGCAAGACTTGGATGCCATTAAGCTTCAGGAGGATTTCAACTATTCAGATAAAGAGCCAAGTTATATACTGATTGCGACCTATGCTTCATTTGCAAGGGAAAATGTATTCAAAGATTTAATTTCATTATGTTCTAAAGCGAGCAAAAAATTACTGCTTATTGCTGACGAGGCTCATAATATGGGTTCACCACGCATTCTTAATAGATTGAGTGGCGTGAGATTTGTTCGTCGGATAGGACTATCCGCAACCCCGGAACGCCAATTCGATGAATCTGGGAATACCAAAATTCGCAAATTCTTTGGTTGTGAAGACATTGAAGGCTATACATTTGAATTTTCAATGCAAGAAGCTATCGACAAGGGTTACCTTTGCCGATATTATTACTATCCCCATCTTGTCAGACTCACAGACGAGGAAATGTCGGAGTATATGAAGATTTCTCTCCAATTGGCAAAGTTCTTTAATTACGACAACGAGTCCTTCCCCGGATCGGATGACATTCTTATGCGTCTGCTATTGAAACGCAAACGCATAGTGCACAAGGCACACAATAAGGAAACTATATTTGAAGACATTTTAAGGAAATGGTATTCTGAGAAAGGCTCTCTAAAATATACATTGGTCTATGTGCCGGAGGGGAGTAGACCAGACAATGGAGATGCGGATGTATACGATTCAATAGAATCTGTTCCTGAAGATGATTACTCGGACTCGCTGATCGATACCTATTCTGGTATCATCCAATCCATAAGTCCGATAACCACTGTTAAGAAATTTACGGCTAATACGAGCGACAGAAATCAAATTCTCGAAGACTTTGCAAACGGGAAGCTTGAGGTTCTTACGTCCATGAAATGTCTTGACGAAGGAGTGGATGTACCTCGCAGCGAACTGGCTATATTCTGTGCAAGCACTGGCAATCCTCGCCAGTTCATTCAAAGGCGTGGACGTATATTGCGTACACATAAGGATAAACACAGAGCTGTGATACACGATTTGGTTGTTGTTCCATATGTGTCATCCGTCTCAGAGAACTTTAAAATGGAGCGTAGCCTGCTGGCTTCTGAATTAAAACGAGTTCGGGACTTCGCACTAATGTCCGAAAATGCAGATTATGCGTATGAGGAATTACGCGATGTCCTTAGTTATTATGATTTATCACTTTTTTAATTATGGCATACATTTCAAACAACGATAAAATGCTTCAGGCTGTGCTCATGTACGAGCAACTGATGAAAGCCGGAAATTATACTTCGGCTGAAATCAGTACTATTTATGCGGCTCTTGATTCAGACAATCCGGTAATCAATGCTGTTGCGCAAATAATAAAGCGTAGTGGCGATGGAGCTACCGAGCGTGAACTTTGGAAAGAAATCAACGACTACCTTAAACGCAATATATGATAGTAAAAGAAATTCGCATAAAGAACTTCCGAAGCTATTACGGTGATAACAACCGTTTTGAGTTCTCGGATGGTCTTACCGTCATCATAGGAGACAATGGTGATGGAAAGACGACATTCTTTGAAGCTCTCGCTTGGCTTCTCAATACTTCAGTCGAGAAGGGAGCTGCCGAGAATATCTCTGAAATGAGAAAGTCAAAAATGGAGATTGGTGAAGTGGATGAGGTTTCAGTCTTTATGGAATTTGAGCATAACGGCCTCAAATCTGTAGAGAAATCATTCTCTTTTGAAAGACTTGAGAATGGAACATTCCGCATAGGCTCGTTGCAATACCGAGGCTACGAGACAAATGGCTTCGAACGCGAGGCAGTTAATGGCAAGTCTTTGATAGATCGTTGCTATGACGCTTTTATTCAACGTTTCAGTATGTTCAAGGGCGAATCTGAGCTCAACGTTTTTGATAGTCCTGCAGCTCTCAAGGAGCTGGTTGATAAATTCTCAGACATCAGAAAATTTGATCAACTGGTAGAGTTTACGCGTAACTTTGAGACGAAAGCCGAAAAAGCATATATGAGCGAAATGCGTTCGGATAAAAAGGTGGCTGAAAAATCACGTGATTTGGAGAGCAAAATCACACGACTTAGTGCAGACCTCACTATCACTCGCCAAGATATAGCGGACAAACGACAATCCGTGGAAACGTTTGGCAAGCGTCTTACTGAGCTGGAAGACAATCAGGAAGCATCTCAGCGATTCAAAGATTTACAATCGCGGCTTAAGACACAGGAAGAAAAACGAAACAAAATGATGGCTATTATCAGTGCTGTTAACTATAGTCATGCTCTTCTTGATAGGTATTGGATTCTTGCCCCTTTCACACCCATTCTCAAGGCTTTCCAAGAAAAGATTGCTGTTCTTAGCCGGGAAAAGCGCAAGCAAGACCGGGAGTTTGAAAGAACGAAAGCCATAGAAATCGGCAAACTCGAAGCTTTTAAGGAACTTCAAGGCGCACTTGTCAATGGAGCTACTGAGCTGCCTTGGTATCTTCCAAACCAAGAAACCATGGAGGATATGATTAACGATCATATCTGCAAAGTGTGTGGTCGTGAAGCTCCTGAAGGTTCCGAGGCCTTCGCTTTCATGGTTCGCAAGCTGGAGGAATACAAGCGACACACAGAAGCAAAGATTGCCCGGGATGCCTCTAAAAAGGAAATAGCGGATTCTACTCTCTTCCCTCATGAATACATTGAACGCCTTCACAATCTCAGCCAAAGTCTGAGTGGGACGCGCGAGGCTGAGGTTGCCGGTTATGCGCAGGACATCGCAGACCGACAGGAACTTGTCGCAGCCCGCAAAGCCGATCTTGCTAAAATAGAAGATAAAATCAATGACCTCAAGGATGAGAAAACACGACTTCTTATCAATGTAGGCAATCTTTCAGAAGCGGCTCTTGAAAAAGAATTCAATGACATAAAAGGGCTTTTTGACCAAAAAGAAAGGGCTACTCAACGTCTGGCAGTTCTTGAAACTCAACTGAGTTATCAAGAAAAGCAGATGGCAGAACTCAAGAAAGAGCTTAATGAGTTAGATCCCGAAAGCTCGCAGGTCAAGGTCATGAAAGAAGTACACCATGTACTTGAAGAAATCGCTAAAGCTTTTGCACAGGCCCAGAAAGATAATCTTAACCGTTTCCTGCAGGAGCTGGAGGCCAAGGCAAATGATTACCTCGTTTCCCTTAGCGCGGCTGACTTCCATGGGCAGGTACGTCTCATACATACCGCCAATGATTCAACAGAGATTAAACTCTATAGTTCCAATGGAACCGAAATAAAGAAACCTTCCGGCTCGCAGAAGACGGTTATGTACATCTCAGTCCTCTTTGCCATCTCGGATTTCACTCAGGAAAAACGAGACGAGGACTATCCTCTTATCTTTGATGCCGCCACTTCTTCTTTTGGAGACTCCAAAGAGGAGGACTTCTATAACGTAATTGATAAGATAAACAAGCAGTGTGTCATAGTGACCAAGGATTTCATTGAAAAAGGTCGTCTCAACGAAGCTGCGATTGACGGACTTACATGTACTGTTTATCGAATCAAGAAAGCTCCGAATTTTGATCCGGCCAACATGGCAACCATCCGAACTCTCATTGAAAAAATACGCTAATCATGGACTCGCTATATGATCTTTGGGCCAAACGCAGCCCTAAATGGGAAACCCGCTATCAAGATTCTGTAATCAGCGTATTCGCTGACTATGGAAAAGGGACAAATAGCATAACCGAAATCAAAGGTAAAACCTTTGGCGCGGGTTATGAAGTATATATTCTTGCCTTCTTTATTGGCCTGTATTCAGATCAATGCAAGCCTCTCGTAGATGATACGTCCAAGATAAAAGACTTTGGTTGGGCTATCTCTAACTGGGGTACGCAGGAAAGTCGTCTCGGCCGCTTTTCTTATCCACTGCTTCGAGAATATATGTTTGCAGCCCTGATTGCGCGAACAGATGTAGACTTAATTGCGCTGGATAAAGGTGAGATAAAGCCAGCAAGGATAGTCGACCAGCTCATCGATAAAATGGAGCAATATGCCAACTTCGGTTTTGACTTTATAAAGGAGAAACTTGAAGACAATCCCAACTATTTCTTCAAAGATACTGCTTTCCTCCGGGTCTTCCTCTCATTCCTCCCGGACAATTATCCAGATTCATCGGATGAGGACGAAGATGAACTCGAGGAACTCTAAAATATCCGCCGCAGGTCAACTCCCGCGGCGGTTTTGCTTTGTCGAATAGAGTGTAATACCACTTGATGGTTGCAAAAGTTATATGTGTCAATTTGGCAGATATTGTGTGATAAATCTTTTGGCACGTTTTTTGCTTAACATATTGTACAAGCGACCGAATAGCTGAAGCATATCTTTAGGTAACAAATCTGCTACTCTCCAGCAGGCGCTCTTGCAAATTGGTGCAAGAGGATGACATTTCCAAATAAGCAAATGGAAGGAGCTATTATTGGAGCAACCTCTAAGAGGAAGCCGAGAATAGTCACCACATTGCTGACTTCGGATAATGTTGACCAAGTTGTAGTTCTGTTCATACTGAGTAGAATTATTGACAAAGTTAATGATATTATTCTAATATCATAGGGGTGAGACCCTCGTATGGTCTTGGGTTATCAATTGAATGCTACACGGGCTGCAGACCGTGGGAGACTCCGATTCGGTCGCTTCTTTTGTTTTTATTCCACATGAAAAAGCGAAAAGATTGGTTTAAACCTAAGAAATACCCACATATTGGTCTGCCACTGGAGCTAAAAGACCGTCACAAAGTTGAATGCTATGTCAGGAATCCTCAAAAGATTGCTCATCATTCCTTCTTGCCGTTAATACGACGGGAACAGGTTTCACATAGATATAGAGAACAGGATGGCGTAACGAAACGAATATCCAAACGCAGACCGATTTCTTACGCCGCTCATCTTGATGCTCAGATTTATTCCTACTATGGACATATTCTGGAGAAACGCTATGAGAATTATTTGAAAACTCATGGTTATGGGGAGTGTGTTATTGCCTACCGTTCATTATCCAGAGAAAATGGCAAAGGAAACAAATGCAATATTGATCTTGCCAAAGACGCTTTTGAACATATTTGTAAAGTTGGTAGCTTGAGCGACCAGATAGTAATTATTGCTGATATCAAATCATTTTTCGATAAGTTGAATCATAGAATGCTTAAAACTGCATGGAAAGAGGTAAGCGGTTTTTGCTCAATGCCAGAAGATGAATATGCGGTTTTTAAGCACGTTACTCGATTTACATTTGTGAAAGCCCAAGAATTGTTCAATATGTATCGCACCAAGATCTTGTGCCAGCAAAAGACTAAGATTGCAGAGCGAACTTTGGCAAGTATGAGGTTCTTCCGTGATAAAAATGCTATTGCATTCTGTGACAAAGATTCCATTGCAGATATTCGTAAATATGGCATGATACATAAAAACGAGTGTGATGTAGGAATTCCCCAAGGTTTGCCAATTAGTGCTGTTCTGGCAAATATCTATATGTGGCGTTTTGATAAGGCAATTTCGGATTATCTTAAATCAATCGCAGGTTATTATAGACGATATTCTGATGATATTATCATAGTTTGTGACGCCAACAGGCATGACGAAGTTTTGTCAATTCTTAAGAAATTAATTTCAAAAGAAGAGTTGACAATCTCAGAAGAGAAAACATCTGTTTTTTCGGTTAAAAAGGAAGATGGTCAATTAAAGGTAACAGATGATAGGACTAATAAAAATTCTGTTATTGAATATCTTGGTCTATCTTTTGATGGCAATGTCATACGATTGAAAAATAAGAGTATCTCACAATACTATCACAAGATGAAGCGGACAGTCAATGCTAAAACTCACTATGCTATCAATAAAACAGATAAAAACAGGTGGAGTATTGTTCGTTCAACAATTACTGAAAAAATATACACCTATAGGTAGTAAACGGCATAATATTTTCCGAAGGAGTAGATTGGACCGGTCGCTTTTTATTAATACAAGAGTAAAGTCCTTTGGAAATTTCTGGACGTATGCTAAAAAAGCTGCAAGAATATGTAATTCGCCAGCTATTACACATCAACTCATAAGAAATAAGAGCATCCTTCGTGCTCGTATTCTAAAGGCAAAACGTATAATATCAGATGTAAGAGATAGAAAGAGACTGGCTGAGTTCCTTAAATATGGCAAGATATATCATTAAGCTATAAGCTTACTTCACAAGATTAATTTTGGTTAGGTAGGATAGTACCGAACTATTGGTATTTACAGACAACATATATGGAATGAGTAGATGATGATCAAAAATGATTGGGAGCTGCGTGCAGACCTTTTGCACGTAATATGCACGTAAAAACAAAAAGAAGCGACTTAACTTTGTGATATTCACTTTGTTAAGTCACTTTTATAGTGCCCAGAACAGGACTCGAACCTGCACGCCTCGCAGCACTCGCACCTGAAACGAGCGCGTCTACCATTCCGCCACCTGGGCTTTTGCAGTGCAAAGTTACGGCGATTTGCCGGATTATGCAAATGTTTGCAAGTTTTTTTGTCGTTTTATTTTCGGATTCAGTGCTTTCGGGTTGGTAATTAGATAATTGCCAATGCTACCTAAATAAAGCGGTTTTCCGAAAGTGGGGTCAGAAGGGGTAAGGATATGTTACATTCCAGAGGAAAAGGGCCTGGGGAGGCATGGAGGTGCCTGCGCTGCATCGGTCTTTGGCCAGGATTATATTGCGGAAGCCGTCAAGCGTCAGTTTGTGGCGTCCTACATCAACGAGTGTCCCTACGACGGCTCTAACCATGTTGCGCAGGAAGCGGTCGGCTGAGATTACGAAAACGTGGGCTCCGGGTTCGGACGAGAGATATGCTCCGGACAGTTCGTCAGTGGCATACCAACGGGCTTCGGTAACGCGGCAGATGTTTGTGCGAGTGTCGGTGTGGAGTTTGGCGAATGATGTGAAGTCTTCGGTTTCAAGAAGTATTTCAGCGGCCTGATTCATGAGCCCATAATCAAGATCAGCGGGTGCTTTCCAACTCAAAGGGTAGAAAAATGGCGACTTTGAGCTGACGGCGTAGTAATGATATGTGCGCGAGGTTGCGTCGAAACGTGCATGTGCATCTGAGTGGACCGGGGATATGGACCGGATGGCGATGTCGGGACCAACAAGGGTGTTGAGCGATCGGATTATGCTTTCTGATTGACAGAGAGGGCTGTCTGAGTCGAAATGGGCTATCATGCAACGCGCGTTAACTCCGGTGTCGGTTCGGCCGGCGCCGGTAACGGGGGTGTCTGTGCGGAGTATGGTGGAGAGGGCTTCCTCGATTGTCTGCTGGACCGAAGAAGCGTTAGGCTGGCGCTGCCACCCGTGGAAAGTCGCTCCACGGTAGGCG
>ERZ779851.557-NODE-557-length-37381-cov-12.710872_pt1 | contig 37381 bp, 54 predicted proteins | sample MGYA00511094_ERZ779851 | MGnify/ENA primary metagenome ERZ779851 (study PRJEB29588, sample SAMEA2155512) | human gut metagenome | biome: human gut; feature: human-associated habitat; material: faeces | place: Denmark | collected 2008/2010 ...
ACTTTATTCAAAAAATATCATTTTAGGGCTTGACTTTTAATAGTTAGTCTCCTTACTTCATCAGTGCCAATGTCGATACATTTATGGATGTGGTAGATGCCCCATATCCGTATGTTGCGTAGCCGGTTACCAAACGTATTCTAATCTTATACCGTCCTGTATACTGTGATATATCTATGGATGTTGCTGTAAATCGATTTTTTCCTCCAGTAGATATCTTCACAGCCTCGCCGGATTCGCTCACCAGATACACGCCCCATGCATGCCCCGTATGCTCTCCACACACATGATTTGCGGCAATACACAATTTGCTGAATGCCGTCAAATCATAGTAATCTGTGGTGTCCAAACAGATGATACCGTCCGCCGACCTTCCGGAATCATTTGCAGATACCGTCATGCTCATGGCCACGTTGAAATCACCCCAAGAATATGTATGTGATGCCGTTGTGTTGCCACTGCTTGTGGTAACCGCCGTTATGTCCATCTTATGCTTTGCGGATGGAAAACCTACTATCATGTTCCTGGGCTCACCGCCCTGCCCTACTCCTGCTATTCTTACTGACATGTGAATCCCCCTTTACATCAATCTGACATTGACTGCTACACTCTGCCCGGGTTCGATGGTGATAGGTTCCGCAAGAACTTCTCTTGCAAGCATGGCTTCATGTTCCGTTCCCTGCAGATAGAATTTCACATACCATCCAACTTCATTGAACGTAATAGCGGATGTTCCGCTATTTGTCACAACCCCTGATATATTAATGTGATCCTGATCTGTTCCCTGAATATATCTTTTTTGGAGTGTCGAGCAGTCGATACTGTTCGTAATTTCTGATTCCACCTTATAATCTGTGCTTTTTGCTGCTGTTGTTCCGGTTCCTAACACAAATTTACTTTTTGCCCAATAATCCTCGATAAATATTCCTTTGTATGCACTTGATGAAATATAGCCAAACCCGACAGGTGTTGCAGAACCTGATTCAGCTCCGGTAGTAATGATTGGTTTTGGTGTATTATCAAGTCCCCCCATTCCTGATGATTGTCCAAACATTTGTAAAAAATTTCTTGTAAGCATTTTACCATCCTCCCTATTCTTTAATTTCTGCCGTGAATGTGCTACTGGCGCCACTTATGGACACCATCTGCAATGTTTCTACCGTTCCGTTTGCGGCCTCTGTTGTCGGCGTCGGTGTCGGCGCCGGAGCATTTCCATCGATGTTTCTGACGCATACATACTGCAGGTTAATGACTGCTGCCGTGGCCGACTCAAACAACAGTGTTACACTGCCGTCTGTTTGTGCCCAGGATGTTCCTGCATCAGACAGAGCCTGCGTGTCATCGTAATTCTTGGGGTAAATTTCCACAATGGATGTTGCCGTAATAGATGCATCTGAAATCTCGTACTGCGCAACACCCGCCGGAATGGTATACGGTCCGAGAAAATATCCGGCCACCTGCAGCATCTGCTTGATAATCATTGCATCTGCCAGGTATCCTGTCATTGTTAATGCCAGAATATCATCCCTTTTCTTGATGGAAAAGTTCTCCCACGATTTTTCTATGGTTGTAATGGTTTTTTGCAGGTCGCTTACCGCCAGCATGGATGCTTTGTACGTTCCCAGCTCTATCTCGTAGATGCCGTTTGTCTCGTTACAGTTTTCATCCTGTACCAGCTCCGGCAGCTCATTTGCCGTCACATACAGGATCTGTATGGGCGCCGTATCATTTGAAAGATCCATGTGAAAATAAATCCGCCCCAGCTTATCCCCCTCTGCCGCCAGTTCCACCGATATGGACTCTTCCTGGACGACAAACTGACGTCCCTTGATGATACCTCGGCCGGAACCTATCTTGATTACCCCGCCGCCCATCGCTGTCATGTCGCATCCGCTGATAATGCCGGATACCCCCGTCAGGATTTCATACATAATTGCATCATCTTTCGGTGTGATGGTGCTTCCATCGAATTGCTTCAATTCAATGCTCAACTTGTTATCCTCCTTTTCAGTTTTTTGGTTAATTCCAGCCGTACCGCACCAAATACCAAAATTGTGGTATCGCTTACCTTTTTCCCGGTAAGCATGGTCTGGTATGCGGTATTGTTCCGAATAATGGTCGCCTGCTGCCCTATCTGCAGCTTTTGCGGTTGTACCAGTCCGTCGTCGTTCATGACCTCAATCTCGATCAGATTGTTATACTCCGGCAGGCTCATCCGGGAATAGGCTCTCTCATAGGCTATATCATGGAATGTCTTGGCATCTTCCTTTGGTTTCTCCGGCTCCTCGTAAGTCACATATTCTGTGCTGAATACCACCGGGGAAATACGTCCCTCTGCATTGACATCCTCCGATATGGTTCCATCTCCCAGCAGGTAAAAGGTTGCCATCTTGCTTTCATCTGCATCATTGTAGATTACCATTTTATTTACGGTCTGGTCTGCCTGCTTTATGACGAAGCTGGCGCTTAATATATTCAGCATGTCGGATTCTATCACTTTCCGCTCTGCTGTTACCTTTTCAACCATTGCCTGCAACCTTTTTTGCCTCAGATCAATGTCAAAATCGACTACCACTCCGTAACGCAGAAAAGCCATGGATGCCATCTGGTAAATATTTCCGATATTCCCATCGAAATCCAATATAGCATCCTGTGTCTGACTTCCTGCCGCAGCCTCGAAGCCCGTGATATTCTGCTTTTCATCGTCCGAATCCCGGTATATGGCATTCATGATATCCGCCAGCCACTGCTCCAGTGATGTTTTTAGTCCGTCCTGTGTCATATGGACATCCACATCCAGCAGTGCAAGCATTGGCTTAAATTGTATCTCGTATCCTTTGTCCGAATCCGTGCAGCCCGTCACTATTCCGATATGCCTGCTGCCGTGGCCGGATATGCGGATGTAGTCCCCCTCAGATGCCCGGATATCCGGCAGGACTACTTTGCTGTTGCTGATAGCCAGATAGTCAATATCCACTTCCGTTTCCGTCGTCTGGTTGGATGAACGATAGGAAAAATCCGGGGTAAAAATTTCGATGTTATACCACTGCATATTCTTCCTGCACCTCCATTGCGACCTGCATGTCGCCGATTCCTTCGTGGATTACTGTTATCCTGTTTTCGCCAAATCCGGCAAAAAGGAACCGTTCCGTTTCAAAATCACTAAATCCGTACAGATCGCGTACGAAAACGTTTCGATTTGTATATTCTGCGATACAGAACGGCGTCTGTGTGGTATCGATCACCACTCTATGCCCCGCTTCGATGTCTACCTGCAGCTTTCCGGATGCCACCACCTGACCGTCTACCCGGTGTACCCACATTGGATTTTTACACGGTCCCAAAATGGACAGCCTTATCGGGCTGTCCTCTGTGCTTTCACATGTCCATTTTAACGTGCCGTGCTCCGTATCCGTATACACGTAGTTGTACGAATATGGGTATTTCTTGCTATTTGCCGGCTGCTTCGGTTTTTCCAGTGATATTTTTTTATACCAGGTAGTCAGTCCGGCAAAGGTGAGCTCGGTCTGCAGTCCCACCGTTTCCAGCTCTGTCTTGGTCGCTTTCACGATGTATACCTGCATGTAGTAGGTGCCCGCCGGCGTGGTATATTCCAGCACCAGTGGTCTGTGCTGAATGAATTTTGCAAACCGGTTAAATTCTTCGTAGCCGCTGAATGCTACCTTACATGTGGGTGCTTTCTGCTTCAGGACATCCTTCGTTACTTTGAACCGGTTTCCCACCTGAATATAGGTCTGCTTCCGTTCTCCGCCCAGCCCTTTGGGGCTGTGAAGGAAACTGTCTAATTCGTTCATATTCCAGGTATCGCCCCTTGCGTTGATTAGCTTAAATTCCCTCAATGTCCTCGCCTCCTATTCAAATGCTTCTCCCAGCTTTCTGTCTATGGCGCTGGCTATGCCGCTTAAGTCCGCCCGGTCTATCGCGTTGTCAATAACTTCTTGCACCGCTTCCGTGACCTTGTCCTGTCCTGCCCGGATACCGGTGGCAATGCTCTCCGGAATTTTTGCCCCCAATGTGGAAAAAACTTCGCTGCTTCCGTCGTCCACAATCACCAGCTTCTTTTCAATGCCCTCGCTTGCGGCATCTATCAGTCCTGCTGCCGCCGTCTGCATTTCCGGCTTTTTCTCATTTACACCAGTCACCATACTGTCGATGCCGTCGGAATTGGTCTCCGCCATTTCTGTCAATTTTGTGGCCAGTGTTTCCTTCAGGTCATCATATGACGTTTCCGTGTCCGTTTTCATCTGACCGTAGGTATCCGACTGCGTCTGTAGAATGTCTGCCATCTGCTCCCCGTATCCGGTTGCAAAATCACCCATAATGTCGGACAGCTCGCCTCTGGCCTCCAGCATCTCCTTATAGCTGGCTATCACATCCGCATAGGCGTCTGCATCATTCTTGGACGCTTCCACCAGTTCATGCAGATAGCCGGCACCCTGTATGCCAAGGCTCTGAATATCTGCCAGCAGATCCTCGTCCAGTAAATCTTCCTGTGCCAGCTTGTTTGCCGCAATCAAATCATCTTTGTACTGGGTGTAGGCATCTGTCTGCGTCTGCAGGTTCTTAGACATTTGTTCCACGGACATGTCCGATTTATTGGACAGTTCTTCGAACAATCCTACCTGCTTTTTTAAGGACTCTTCCGCTTCCTCGGATGCCTTGGCATATTCTGTCTGCAGCTTCTGGATGCTCTCCGCCACATCTCCTGATACCGTAATGGTCTGCCCGCCGTATTCAATCTGTGCCACCGTCACATTCTGCAGTGCTGCTGCCTGTCCTTCCCATACTTCCGTCAGCTCTGCATTCTTTTCCTTTACTTCCCCCACTTTGGCGGCATTTTCTTCATACTGTGCATTCAGTTCTAAGAGTGCTTCGTTTTCCTCATACAGCCGGTTTAATTCTTCATCTTCGCCCGCAGAGCGTTCCATGCCTTTTTCGCTCAGTTCCACGATACGGGCAAGGGTCTGCTCGTAGTTGGCATCCAGCTCCAGCATCTTCTCCCGGATGTTCTGCATGTTGACTTCCGCATCTGCCTGTGCTTCCGTCAGATCGATGCTTTCCTGCTTCGCCTGGTTGATATCCTCCTGTGACTTTGCCGCTTCCGCCTGCTTTAGGAATGCTTCCGTGCTTTCCTCCAGGTATCCTGTTTCTTCGTTTATGGCGATGTTCAGGCTCGGATACATCTGGTTTAGCAGTGCCACCCTGTTTGCCAGATCGGTCTTTTCCTCTGCGTTCAGCTTTTCCCGTTTGTTCAGCTCCTCTACGGAGCGGATCAGGACACTGGCACGCTGTGACGTCTGGGTGTATGCGTCGTTTTCCTCGTATATGGCATCTATCTTGTCTTTGGTAGCCTTTGTTGACTCCTTTATCAGTTCGATTTCTTTTTGGAGCTCCGTCTGTTCTGACTGGCTGGATGCGATGTAAACCGATACAGCGCCCACCAGTGCTCCCAGTGCCGCCGTAATGCCAACTACCAGCGGATTTGTAACCGCCATGACCGCCTTAAATGCTGCCACGGATGCCGTTACCCCCGCTATTGCCGTTGCGGCCGTTCCCAGTCCTGCTACCACAACTGCCACTGCCTGTACCACCTGCGGATGCTCCTGTACAAAATCGGTCGCCCATGTAAATGCGTCTGTGCCTGTGTTATACAGTTCTTTTAGTGTGGGATTTAATTCGTTGCCTATGGCTATCTGCAGGTTCTGAGATGCAATCTGCATTCGCTTTTCTGCGTATTCGGTAGTATCCGTCATTTTCTGGAATGCTGCCTCTGTGGCGCCGGTGCTGTTCTCCATCTGTTCCAGGACAGAGTTAAACTTCTCGGCACCGCTTCCCAGAATGGACAGGGCACCTACTCCGGCTTCAGAGCTGGACCACAGTTCATTGAATGCCGCGCTGTCATTGTTTACCGACTCGCCCAGTATCTCAATCACATCACCCAGACTAAGACCCTGCTCCATCAGTTCGCCGAACGACATGCCCGTTTCTTCTTTCAGGATCTTGCCTACCGTGCTGCCGCTGTCACCTAACTCATTCAGCATTCCCTTCATATAGGTGGTGGATTCCGCCGCCTTGATACCGTTTGCGGTAAGGATGGCATAGGATGAGGAAAGCTGGTCCATATTCACGTTATAGGCCGCCGCTATGGGAATAACCTTACCCATGTTTGCTGCCAGCTCGTTTACCGTAACCTTACCAAGGTTCTGCGTGGTTATCAGAGCATCCGCCACATGGGTGGACTGCTCCGCCTCCATCTTGTAGGCATTCATGGCCGTAGTCAGAATATCCACGGATGTGGTGGCATCCGTATAACCGCCAATAGCCAGCTTCGTGGCATCTGCCACAAAGCCTACCGTATTCGCCGTATCCTGTCCGGCTGATATCGCATTGTACGCCGCATCGGCCAGGTCGTTTGAGGATTGTACCAGCACCGTGGATTGTTCCATCAGCTGTGCCGCCATATCGGACTGTGTTACCTTTGCTTCATCCGCGATGGTGTAAACCTTAGCCATAGCAGTCTCATAGGCTGCTGCCTCTTTGGAACATTCCATCAGGGCATCCTTTATCTTGTCAATCTCCGCTGCAATCCCCGAAGCTGCCAGCGCTCCGGCAAGGTTTTCCACAGCCGACACCGTCTTTTCCCCAAATCCCTGTGTTTCTTCAGTTGCTTCCTTTACCTTTTTTCCATACTGGTCTATGGATGTGGCGCATCCGTCTGCACTGTCCGCCGCTTCCGTCAGATAATCACTGGTGTTGCCCAGTTCTCGCTCCATACCCACCAGTTCTGCCTGGGATGTATTCAGGGCAGTGGTGTACTTGGTGACACTGGCGTCCATTTTTTCATACTGCTGTCCCGCCAGCTTTAACTGTGTGGATGCCTTTTCGACTTCTGCCTGCTGCTGTTCCAGTGCCTCCGCTGTCGTATCTGTTGCATTTTTCATGCTTTCCAGCTTCTTTTCCGCATCCTTTAACGATACGGTATACAGCTCTACCTTCCGGCGGGCTTCCGTTCTGGCATCCTCCGCCGCTTTCAGCGCCTTTTCCTGTGCCTTTACTTTTTCATTTTGCGCTTCGATCTGCCGGGTGAGAATTTCCTGCTTTGCCCGCAGGGCTTCTGTGCTGTTGGCATTTTCCTTATACGTTTCCGTACACAGCTTCATTTCCGAGCGAAGCTCTGCCTGCTCTGCTTTGATTGACCGTATGGATTCGTTGTATTCTTTTACGCCTTCAATTACAATCTTGCTTCCGATTGTATTTTTTGCCGCCACCGTCTCACCTCCTATAAGTCAAATATGGAGTCCTTTTTCTCCGGCTCCGTCTCTTCTGTCTTGTAAAGCATTTTCTGTGTATCAAAGTTATGGACCTTTTTATACGTGTCAAATATATCCATCCACTTGCCCATCGGCAAAAGATAGACCTCGCTTTCCGAATAGCCCATTTTCGCCATACCGATATAAATAATCCAGGCTACGTCTATCGGCTGTTCTTCCTTCTTTTTCCCCGCTCCTGGCTTTATTTTTTTGAAGTAAAACACCTCTTGTACGCATCATGGATATAACCGGCAAGGAGAGTAAAAGGCATGTCTGCATCAAGCAGCACCTCGTTTACATCGATATCTGCTTTCTCTCCCATAGCCTCCAGCTTCCTTACGCCTTCCCGCATCATTACCGGCAATGCAAACAAAATGGCTTTCATGTCCGGCTCCGTTTTTGTAAATTTACCTGCTTCCGTTTCCTTCACTCCCAGCAGTTTCCGCTCAAACGTGCCGATAGAGCCATACTCCTCCTGAATTTCATTCAGTGCAAAAATATCGCACCACAGTGGCACCTTTTTGCCTGCCAGCGTGATAAATATAGGCTTTTCTACCATTTTCTCAACCTCCGATATATGCCAAAAAGAAAGGAAGCACTTTGCGGGTGCTTCCTTTTATTCCGGTACTTTGTTCTGTTTAGCCTGTGATGATGTATTCTTCGGCCATCACCGCAGAGTCTGCCTTGCCGGTCGCTGTATTAACCGCTTTCAGCATGGTGCGCTTGCTGATGGCAATAGCTGTGCTTGTTGCCTTGGTGCCGTTTGTCTTGCTTGGCGTTGTGCCATCGGTGGTGTAGAAAATGGTACCGTTGTCACTTGCCGAGAGAACCACACTCTGGGCTTCCGCATAGGTGCCGCCCTTTACGGATGCTACCGGCTTTGCTGCCTGCTCTGCCACGCCCAACTGCTGCTTGAGCCAGGCGATGGCTTCCTCTTCCGTATCACATACCTTTCGCGTCATCCAGTTTCCGTTTTCTTCCGGCATTGCTTTACCAGATACGTTGGGCGTTTTGAACGTCAGATTTTCGCCCTGGGTTTCGTAGCTGTTGCTTCCTTCGCTGTACGTCACACGGTACAGGATGCATGCCACGCACTTATCCACTCCATCGATTTCCTCATTAGTGAAAAAACCATATCCCACTTCGTTTTCTTTATCTTTGGAGTTGCGCAGCTCCTCCCCATTCTCTTCGTCCACCGTGTGGCCGAACATAACCACTGCTGCCTTCGCCGGCAGGGTGGTGGTGCCCATACTCACATCCGCATACTTCAGCTTCTTGGCATTGCGGGCAAGCATGTTGTCACCATATACGGATGCTTCGGAATACTGCGGGGTTACTTCGGTTGTCATGGCTTTTCCGCAGACAAAGCCATCACTGTACGTTTTGTATCCGGTTCTTCTTGCGATTACCGGTGTGCTCAAACCAAAATTCATGTTTATTTCCTCCTCGATTCTAAATAACTTGTTTCAAATGCTACATGCCGGATGTACTGTTCTTTTATGATATCCGGGTCAATCCAGCTCCTTATGGATGTTACCTGAAATCCATTTGCTTCCAGATAATCCCGTATCCTGTGCTTATCGTTCATGTAATCATATGTTTTTGGCACAAAATAGGCAATCTGGATACACGACACATCTGCTTCTACTCCATTATCCGCACATGTATCTGGTCTTTCGTCTTCATACGTGAATGTAATGTATCTATCCTCAGTTCCATCATATATATCCGGCACAACTGGGCAATCCACAATTTCCTTCAGACCAAGTATCTTTTCGTTTACATTCATTCTTCACCCATCCTTTTCTTGTAAACCTCCTGCATCTTAGTCAATACCGTCTCCTCCGCATTCCTCGTTGCATTTGCCAGGAACGGACGTGCCGGTTGTCGGCCGGCTATACCGTATTCTTTCCATACAGCTTTTAATGCATTGCTGACCTTTTCTTTCCTCGGTTTTCCCTTTTTTCGGATATAAATATGCGTAGACTCTCCCGTTGGCCCTACTCTCAAAATATACGCATCTCCATCCTTGGTTTTTTTTACATCTGATGCCTTGATAGAATTTACCATATCAGATTCACCCTCATGTAGGACTGCTGCCCTGGCAGAACGTTTCATAGACCGTTCCATAATGGGCGCCGCTTGCCGCAGTGCTTCCGTGCACAGCTCATCCACATCTGTCTCCAACAGTTCTTTTAAAAAATCTGCCGGGAAATCCACTTCAAAATCTGACATTTTATCCCTCCTGCAGGATTAGTTCCATTTCACCGGAGCCATCACCATATACGCGGAGTATTCGGTATTTTACGCCCTGATACTCCGCATATTTCGGCTGTATATCATTTTTAATTGCTGCCTCATACTCTGATGCGTCCAGTGCAAGTGTAACAGCTACTGTATGCCCTTCCTGCATTGCCTTGTATGCTTCGGTTCGCGTCGTCTTTTTTCTTCCAACAAACACTTCTGTACGCTCTAACGTGTCTTCACCGAAGCCGTTTCGGTTCTGTTCACTTCCCGTAACCGTTAGCAATACTGCATCCTCGTCATACGACATTATTCGCTTCACCCTTTCTTGCCCTTGCACTTACAATCCGGTTTCGGATTCGTAGATTGAGATTTGCAGAAAGCGGGACATTCTCCTCCCGCTTTCTGTACTTCCAGGCTGCATAATCAGCAATGAGCATGGCATCTTCCACACTTTCTGTTTCATCAAACTTAATTCCTTTTCTTTCCAATTCTTTTTTTGATGCCTCAATCAGTGCAATGTAATAGCTGTCTTTGGATGTGTTTTTTATGCCCATATCCATTTTCAGTAATTCAAGGCAACTCATTACTTTTTCTCTTTCCATGCTCTCTCACCTTACTCCTCCTGACCGGCAAACTCTACAGATACCAGCGGAGCTGTTTCTCCAATATTGACAGCAACAAATCCTTCTCCAATGACCGGCTGACCGTCATATCTCGCTGTACCTTTATATACTGTCTGGTCTTCAATAAATTTCACCTGGTCAGATGTCGAGAACGTTCCACCTTTTCTTTCCACCAGTGTGTACAGACTGATATATCCTCCTGTAATATCGCCATCCTGCATGAAATCGAACGTTTCGATTTTTCCGCCGATGATAGGCATTTCATCATTCATTGCGGCAACCATCGCGCCGGATGCATTGAATGTTACAGCTTTCGCAAGAAGCTTCATCTTTGTGGTGCTGTTCATACACCATACCTTTTTGCCGTCTGATTTTTTCTCCTTCGCTACCGCCAATTCAGTAATCAGTTTGGAAAAGAACTTTGCACCTTCCAGGGATTCGATATTTAATGCCTTAACGTTTGTATCTTTCAGGCAAACCCACTCTCTGTTATTTTCTCCCCAGTTTTCCGGCTTCGTTGCCTGAGCAAGCCTGGTAACCCAGCCCATGGGCATCTTCTTTCCCGTTCCATAAATCATGGCTTTATCAAGGGCAAGACCGATGGCTCCGGCCAGAGCTTCCATAATTTCGCCCGCAAGGTCTTCATCGCTGTCTTCCAGTGTTGCATTGGGAATAGGAATGAATCCTCCTACTTTATATCCATCGACTTCAATCTGATTAAACACAATGCTAAGTTCCTTCACGGAAGCCACTGCCTCTGTCCAAATACCTTCGGGGATAGTTCCGGCAATATTCTGTCTTGCTTTTCCTTTCAGCTTTTTAGGCTTTACGTGCTCATACAGTTTACTATATTTTTCCAGATTATCTCTGATTAACTCCAGCATAACATCCGGAATAGTAAGCTCTGCACCGGTAACTGCTCTCTTCTGTCCCTTCATGGCTCTTACTCTTGTAACAAATTCTTTTATGTCTTCTCTTGCGAAGAAAGCATTTCTTTCTTCCAGGGTTCTGCCCTCGAACAGTCCTCTCTTAATCATCTTTCCATTTCCTCCTTCTCTTACCATAGGTTTTTCAACCGCTCCTCTCTCTGTTGCCGTTGTGGATGTTTTTCCAACCTCTTCCAGCTCCTCTTCCAGGCCCTTGATTTCCTCTTCCAGTTTTCCGGTTTCTTCGGCTGTTTCTTTTTTCTCTTTTTCAAGTTTCTCGACTTCGCCCTCCACTACTTTCATTTCCTCTTCTGTCTTGGCCTCATCGATAGCTGCTTCCAGTTCTGCCTCCCTTGTGGTAAAACCTTCTGCCTTTTTTCTAAGTTCTTCCAATTCATTCTTTTTTTCCTGAATTTTCTTATTCAGCATAAGTGCTCTCAATGCCATTTTTCAATCTCTCCTTTGCTCTCTTTTTTCTTACTTCCATTTTTTTCTGCACCATGTCCTGATACTCCCGGCTTCTTGCCTGCGCACTTGTATCTTCATATGCTGGAAATGTGCAAATGGAAACTTCATACAGCTTAACCTTCCGAATTGTCCACTTTACACTTCCGTCTTCTCTCCACTCCGTATCCTCTGCCAAAATATCGAATCCAAAGGAGCACTGGTCTACATCTCTTCTCTGTACTCTTTCGTACAAATTTGTCGCATCTGTGTCCTTTTCATTGATTTCGATGGTTCCATACAGACCTTCGTTATTCGTTTTGAGTTTCAATGTACCCGCTTTTGTTCGACCAAGAACCAGTGTGGTATCATGATTGATAAGTGCCCTGACATCTGCATTTAATTCTTCATCAAATGCACCCGGTGCAATTTCTTCATATGCACCTTCAAACAATTCTGTTTCTTTTCCAAATACGGCAAAGTACGCTTCAATCATTTTCTTTCCATCGGGTTCCGCCCTCGTTTTCAGGTTTGATACCATTGCTCTGAATTGCCTTGTTGCTCTTTCCACCTTATTTGTCCTCCTTGTTGGTTAGTTTTTTCTGGTCTCCTACCTTTTCCACCGGGATATAATTTTCAAGTACGATATATTCATCCATACCAGGCTTATTTACCGGTGCATAATCCAGTTCCGACCTTCCTTCGTTTCTACTCATCATTCCACCGCCTACCATTCCCTTTATCAGTGCAATCTTTGAATCAAGGCTATATTGGAGTAATGATTTATAGTTTAACTTGAAGTATAAATCGCCTGAAAAAAGCAGCTTATTTGTAAGCTGCTGCTGGATTATCATTGCAATCGACATAATTGTCGTTGAAATAAAATTGTTGTAGGCATCTTCCTTGAATTCTCCTACGCCCACCATAAATGCCGGCATGTTAAATGCTGCTGCCACCGCCGTTTTATCCAATTTGATACTGTCCTGTATTGCCAGGTCATTCAGGCTTAACGGCTGTATGGTTTTCACATCAATTTCGCCTGCCGGAATAACCCATGGCTCTCCCTCTTCTGTATCCGATACATAGCTTCCCAGAACCGTCTTTCGCATTTCTTCATCCTGAAGCTCTTCTGCATCCGCATTTATAGAAATAATCATCGCCGGTTTCCATTTGCTCTGCAGAAATTTCTTTTTAGTCTCCTTGGCCTGCACAAGCATTCTGGCGGTATCCACAATGGCTTCTTTTTGCCCAACACCTTTATATGGTTCTTTCCTATCCGGGATATATACAAAATGAAGGACATCCTCCGGATTCATGACGACTCCGTTTGCAACAATCTTGTAACTGCTACCGTCCTTGAAAAAACTGCAGGCATCGATATCTACCGGCTCTAAATCCCTGATATACATTCCCTCTACTTTGGGAATAACAATGCTATTTCCGCTCAATACCATATCTCTGGCTATTTTGAATATGAAATTTTTCCTATCCATGTAGCTGCACGGGTATATATCTATCTTTTTAGCCAGTTCATTTCTTAAACGTATATCTCCCTTTTCCCCATTTTGCATCAGCATAATAGTCATTGATGATACGAGGTCCGCTATGATATTGGCGCATTTTATAACCTCTTCATTTTTGGAAAGCTTCGTGTACCCCGGTATGATATCTGCCATATCTCCATCTGCTTTCAAAAAATACGCCATACTGCTTCTTTTTTTGAAAAGACCTTTTAACCCTTTTCTCCCGTTGTCCGCTCTGATTTTATTCACTTTAATTTGCCTCCTTCTTAAACCATTTCTTCACTTTGGACTTGTTTTCCATATCTTCCAGCTTTCTTACACATGCAAAAACCGAAGCATCAAATATATCTATTCTTTGCTCCGGTCTTATCTTGTCATATTGTATCATTTCATCCGTTTTTTCCACTGCACTTACATTCTGTACGCAATATTCAAAGGCATCTGAATGCATATAGTACAAAAGGCCATCCTTGGCTTTCTGCTCAATGTGTCGAAATCCCTGCGATTTTTTATAAAAATACTGTGGCTGGTCTACAATATCAAATCCTGCTTCCTTCATCCCAACAAAATACTCTTTACAGAATTTACGGTCATGTCCCACCGACTTAATCTTAAATCCTTGCTTTCGCCTATCCTTAAACCAGTTTACAATTTCTGCATGATTTACTGTAGGACTATTACACATATCCAGCCAGCCATCATCCTTCCATCCGAATAGTGGTATACCATCCTCTTCCGCCTTCCTGGCAGCTTGGACAATGGGAAACCATGCATGCGTCACGATAATATCAACATCATATTTTCCCTTTATTCCCTGTGCATTTACGCATTCGTAGTCCTCCAGTGTTCCATATAGCGCTCCCGCCGTCAAATCATGCAGCTTTGATAAGTCTGCTCCGCCATACCACTTCACCGGCATTTTTGCCAATTCTTCTATTGTCCAATTAAACTGCTTATCACTATTTCTGAATTCATCTATGTTGAAGTATGCTTTCAACGCTGCCGTATAAACATTTAATGATTTAGCCAGGAAATCCTTTCTCTGCTGCGGGTCATTCAGTGCCTGCATGGAATCGTTCAGCATATCCTCCGGCCTGATAGTAACGCCATAGTTAGGATTAGCCATTTCATGCACCACCGGATTTGTAAAATCCACATCTCCGTTCTCTTTTTTTGGTGCTCTTGTCATAAAAATAAAAAGCTGCTCATCCTTTACTGTTCCATTTAACACCTTTTCACAATACTGTACTCTCTTATAGCAGAATGAATTCATATTGTCGCCAGCCGTTGTAATACCTATCATCAGCTTATTTGTATATGCCTTCATTGCTTCTTTAATGATGTTGTACTGTTTCGGAGTCTTATATGCATGTATTTCATCCGCTATGCCCACATTGCAGTTCAAGGAATCTTGTGTATCCGGATTAGCCGCCAATGCCTGAATAAAAATAGAGCCGTCGTCAAAGTCTTTCTTTATGCTATGCTCCTGATTATTATCCAGTATTCTAAAATTCTCTATGTTCTCTGGGTCGAGTTTCTTTACATTTTCATTCAAAAAGTTAAAGCTCTGCAGTGCTTCTTTCAGGTCTGCTGCCACAATATAAACAGTGGATCCGGAACGTCGCTGCAGTAGGGACAACGCCCATGCAAGTGCGGCCACGAAGGAAGTTTTTCCGTTTTTTCTCGGAATGTAGATAAATGCTTCCTTATATCTCCTTATTTTGGTCCCTTTTTTGAAAAAACCGAGCAGATTGTAAATAATAAATTTCTGCCACGGCTGCAAAATCAGCGGCTTTCCTTTCAGGCTTTCACCATCTAAGGACTCTCCTTTGACATGTTTACAGGTTTTTTCGATTATCTGTATGACAAATTCCGCATCGTTGGTGTTAAAATCGTATTCATCATTCTGTAAATCGTTCTTAAACCTCTGGCATGTCTGCTTCAGCTCTTTGCAGGCTATCTTATCCCCGGACAATATGCTTTCTACATACTCCATTACTTCCGCATAATTCTTTGCCCGTTTTATTGCCGCTTTAGCTTTTTTATATCTCAATACTTGCCAATGCTTCCGCCAGTGGGGAAGCTGCTTTCTTTCCCAGATTTTTTCCAGCGGGTATATTGGCCCGTGGATTCAGACACAACCTGTCTGAATATTGGAGTATGTCTTTTCTCAACGATTCCAGCGCAGCAACAATGGGGGCTTTTTTCTTTCCCCCATCTGCCGTCGATTCCTCTATTTTATACTTTGTGTCCTTAAATTCCTTAGTTAACCTCGCATACTGTTCCATGAGTTCGGAATAAATATCAATACAGGCATCATACTCCGGCTTATACACCCCTAATTTTTTCATATCAGCTATTGTATTTTTTTTAATGGTTTCCTTGCAAATTGCCTTTCCCGCCATCGTTTTTCCTCCTACTCTAACCTCCGAAAAAATTTTTCACAGAACCCGCACTATTGGAAACAGTTCCTGCCCTCGGTGTTTCACCTTAAAAAATTGCCTTTTGAAATGTGGGGGGGCTGTCTCTCCGCCTGTCAGCCACTCGCTTAAGCCGCTCTCCTTCTGCCGTCAGTCTTCCGTTTGATTTATCATGCATCTTTTCATGGCATTTCCCGCATAAAGAAGTTAAATTCCAGTCACACCATACATATTCCGGATAGTCTTCTGCAGGATATATGTGATGTACCATTGTTGCGTCCTTTCGTTTTCCATACCGAACGCAGTTTTGACACAAATACTTATCCCGCCTTAATATCCGTATTCTTTTTTTCTTCCATTTTCCGGAATGATAGTCCATGTTTAATGCCCTCATCCTATTCTGTGCATACAAAAGGGCAATACGTTTGAACGTATCGCCCTTATCTCAACTTATCACACTACTATAATACCACAGGTACGCATGCGAAATCATGCCATTTTGAAAATTTTTTTAATTTTTTTTCATTTCCTCCGCAAATGTACGCATCAGCTCCGTAAGTTTTCCCGCCTGGCTCACTCCTGCTTTTTCACACGCCTGTGCAAATTCTTCCACTACTTCACGCTTCAGCTTGTAGGATTTGCTTATCAGTCCTACCTTTCGTGCATACTTCTCTGTTGCCTTGGTCTGTGCGTTTGGATTTCCTACCGGCATCATAACACCCCCTTGCATATCAATATCACACCTGCTACAGCTCCTACGAGGACTAACACTTTTCCCGTAAGTTTCAGAATGTTTACCGTCAGTTCTTTTACTTCCTTTTTCACTTGTCATTCCTCCTGTTCTGTGTTATATTTTGGGTAAGGAGCCAAGGGGCTTTCGCCCCCCAGCCATGCTCCTACTTAAGTAAAAGAATAATGATAAGTATCCAACCGAGCAAGGATATTATTCTTATCATCAGCTTCTCAATCTGTTCCACCAGTTTGAGAAGCTCTTTTACTGTTTCGGTGGCTTTCCGAATTTTGTCTTTCATCTTCGGTACCTCCTTACAATTATAGTATATCATATGGTGTACCCTATGTCAACAGCTTTTTACAAAAAATCTTATAATTTTATCAAAACACCTTTTCTATGAGTACGGGTCTTCGTTCGTAAAGGTCAGAAATATTCCGATACAGTGCCCGGTTGAACTCCTGCATCATTCCTACTACCTTCTGGTACTCTTCCATGCTCTGATACCTGTTATACATCTGTAGCATGCACTCCATTCCCGCTATCTGTCTTCTTACTTCCTGTAGTCCCTTCTGTGCCGTTTCATTAACAGGAATGTCTACCACCTCCCTGCCGTTCGGGCTCCTGGTCTCACATGCCTGCTGCCTTGTCTGGTTCGCACGGAAGTAAAAGTCAACCAGATAGTCGTATACTTCCCATGCTTTATCCGTATTCAGGCTCTTAGCGTGGAGCAGTGCTCCCTTCTCTGTCCATAGATACAGCTTACATGTCCTTTTGGAAACTACTTCGAAATTTTCGAAGCGGTTCTTGAACTGTTTCAATTTCTCTCCGGTTAAGAGGATATAATGCTTTCCCTCTATAAATCTTCTTCTGTTGTTTATAAAGTTTTGCTGGATTTTGATGTCCTCCGTTTCATAAGCTTCTGCAATCTGCTTTGTTGTTAATACTCTTTGTCCTTTTACCTCGATAGTCTGCAACTTATCCATCTTTTATTTACCTCCTTATTACGTGCAAATTGTACGTTTTATGATTTCACATAATAACGTACAATTTGTTCATAGTCAAGTATTTTTTTCATGGAGGAAATATCATGTTTGGAAAAAGACTACGGGATATGCGTAATAAACGAAACCTTACTCAACAAAAAATGGCTGATTTACTGAATATAGCGCTCCGCTCTTATCAGTGTTACGAAGGTGGAGACCGTTCTCCGTCTTATTCTCTTCTTGTTCAAATAGCAGATATTTTGGATGTCTCTATTGATTGGCTTCTGGGTCGTGATGAATTTCTGAAATCTCACGGAGTTTCCGTTGATGAATACCTGTAATGTCTTCCAGTGCGTCCCAAATTTCAAAATCACCAGTCCTGCTGCCTGCTTCTATGTTCTGATAGTATCGTAAACTAATTCCTACCTTTTCTGCCATCTGCTGTTGTGTCATGCCTGCTGCCTTTCTGGCTTCCTTCAAGTTTCTTCTTTCTCCCATTCCTTACCTCTCCTATCTGTCTCATAAGCATGTCCTGAATTTCAAGACAGCTCTTAAAATCTTATCTCTGGCTTTTCTGTTTGAATAAAATATATTACAAACACATAGGGGTTTGCATCCCATCCATAGCAGTCGATGTCGGGCTTCTTTATGGTGGAGTTCCATAGCCTCTTCCATTCTTCCAACGCAATCTCCATATCTCCGGCATGAACCGCTACAGAGGAAAGTCCCTCTCCGCGGATGTCATCAATCGTAATATCCTGCAGTCGCTCTACTCGTACATCCGTAACCTTAAGCCAGATACGTGCGGCTTCTTTCGGCATGTGGATTGATGGTTTCCATCCAAAACCAGCTAAATTAAGGCTGTCTAATCTGTATATGTCACAATCAGCCTTGTACATTGTCAGTCCTGCATAATCCATCCATGTTTCCCGGACATACAGGATATCGCCTGGCTCGCAAGGCAACTTAAAAAATTTCTCTCCATACCCATCTGCAAATGTACCTCTACACGATATGTACCCTTTAGGTGTAAAAGCGGTATATCCCCATACTGCATCATCAGGAATAAAGCCTTTTACAATTCTTCTCGTTGCATCTTTTCTCCCGTTTAGAATTGCACGAACCATTTCCGTATTGAATAAAATCGGCTTAATTGCCATCTACTCCACCGCCTTTCACAATCTCGATTGCTTTTCTATAGGCTATAAGCATTCCTAATTCCTTTTGTTTTTCATTTACGATATCATCAAGGATTCTATTTACTGGGACAAGACTTTTCAACTCTTCCAACTGTTCCACGACCTTGTCCGGGTCGTAGGCGGTCGGCTGTTTATCAATAACAGAAGCAATGTGTAAAAAATCTAAGCAATCCATGTCTTCGTTCTTTGAAATTGCTTTTTCTAAATCCGCTTTTAATTTATCCGCATCAATCAGCCTTCTCATTGTCTGCCCTCCTGTTCCACGAATTGATTGCTTTATTTTTACCGTATTCAATATTATCAAGCGCACATTCTTCATGTTCAACATTAGGGCAATACCCCTGTGTTTTTGCATGACATTTTTCACACTCACACCATATCGTTAATCCTATATCATCTTTCTTTTTCGCATGCACTTTCCCGATTCCGCCACAAAATGGACATCTCTTTAATTCTTCTGTCATTCTTTACTTTACCTCCCCTATATATTTTCCGACCTGGTATACCATTTTGAAAACAATACGTTTCATCTGACGCTCACTGTACCTTGTTCCTGTTATCTGCAGGTATGGAACTGGCTTCTTACCGTCGCCCGTCCAGTACCGTTCTCTGATAACCTTCTGCTCTTCTGGGCGAAGGTTGTTGTAGCAAAACTCCACCGCTTCTATCTCCTGCTTATTGCGGTATGCATAGGCGGATGTCATTTTCAACGCTTTTGCTTCGGTCACTGACTGTGGTTTGTTTTCCTCTTCCTTGGCATCCCGGAATATATTTGTTTCCGGTAGCTGCTGGGTCATGATAACCTCTTCCAGATATTCCTCATACTTCCGCTTTGTCTTCGGATACCGCCGTATGATTGTTTCAATAATTCTCCACGCATCCCTCTCCACACTATCCCTCCTCTTTTACCTTTTCCTTGTACCTGCCGTCTTTTGTGTAATTCACATATACCGGCTTCGTCCGTCCTACCCGCATGGCTGCTGCCGGAACGTTCTTCTGCATCCCGGAATATACCTTCTCCTTACTCGGTGTCTGCTCTGCTATCATGTCTTCCTCCTGCCAGCTCATCGGCTCTCTTTTTCCACTTTGTGACTTCTCTGCATTTTTCTTCATATAACCTGTCCATCTCCTCTATCTGCCCCGGTGTAAGGCCTGTGTTCTCGTAATCTTTTAATTTGAATAATGCTCCGTACATCTTTTCATACGTCTGTTGCGTAATGACAGCGCCTTTATACAGGTCTTCCCACTTTACACCTTTCAGCGCCCAGTTCCCGCAATTATCCGTTTCTGTCAATCTGCTATTTTCCTTCATTTTTTCTGCCCTCCTTATAATATCTTTTGTTGCCCCAATACAGTAGGAAGTACAAATACACGGATATCATACTTATAGCGATATAAACCCGTCCGGGATGCCTACTGCCGGCTTTTGGCATACCTGCTGCCGCTCGGACTCATCCAGTACGTTCTTGCCAAATATCTCCCGGAAGTTTAGCGCCGGATATGCCTTTTCAAATGCCCTCTGGGCATCCTTTTCCAGCATTCGGCGGATGGCATCGTTTCTGTGGACTGCTTCCGGTCCGCCGTCGTAGGTATGGTGATTTATACACAGATAAACCTTCAATCCGTATTTCTCCGAAAGTCTCCGGTTCTGGCCGCCATACATCACATGATGTTCTTCCAGGTTCCCGTGCCGACTGTAGTTGTGATGCAGTTTCATGCACAGGTAGCAGGTTTTATCCTCTTTCCTGTGCATGATTGACTTACTCATCGTGACTCCATGGTCTTTTTACTGGATGTCACCATTTCCACCACAATTGTGCCTTTATTTGTGCGGCGTAATGTACCTTTGACGCCGTTTCCGGTGTCAACCGTTACCTTTGCCACATCCTCATTTTCCACGTAGACCAGCGCCTCCTTCATAATCGCTTCGGTTTCCGGGAAGTCCTCCCGGAACAGACGGATGATGTTTTCTTCCGCCGTTCTCTTGGCTTTTACCTTTTCCTGTGCCGCCTTTGCTTCCTCGCAAGAACATTTTTCCGTTGCCCACTTATCAAGCTGCTCCTGCTTCGCCATTCCTGATGTGCGTAATATCATGGTCTGTCCGCAATACATGCAGGTACCTGTCTGTTTTGCTACACCTTCCGGCATCTCCCTACTCTGTTCTGTATTGCTCATCTGCTCCACGCTCCTCTCCCATTTCTTCCAGCTGCTCCACGACTGCTGCCAGATGCTCCATATTGGTCTTAACCTTGCTCATCTCCTCTTTGTCAATCAGCAGTTTTTTATACATTTTCATAGTGTGTGCCACTTTTAACGCCAGTTCCTCGGCTTCCTCCTGCAGTTTATAGTACGGGTCTTCCACTATGCTTCCGTCCGGCTGTTCCGGTTCCCGGTCTGTTTCCACGGTTTCCTCTTCACCTTCGCTGCTCTCCGTATCTGTAGCTGTTTCCTCTTCCTGCTCTGCCTCTGTATCGATTTCTGCAGGTTCGGTGTCTTCCGTCTCCTCCTGCTTTTCCGTTTTGGGCGGCTCATTTTTGTGCGACGTCGCACAGGCTTCCGCTTCTGTCTTTTCGGGCTTTTCCGGTGTTTTCGGCTCTTCCTTTACCGGTTCCACAGCCTCCAGCATCGGTCCGTAGAAGTTTGTCCACGTATCCGGACCGTAAGAGTCCCGGTAAATGGACTCTACTTCCTCCAGGAATGCCTCCCATGTCAGCTTCTTGGTTTCTTTGGTTGTCACAGTCTTATAGGCTACGCCTCTGTCCGCATCATACAGGAACATGTAAATGATGCCTTTGTTAAATGCGCCGTACTCTGACGGGTTTATCAGTTCTACCTGCTGCTTCCGCATCTCCTCCGTGTGCTCCTGCTCCAGCTGCATCTTTAAGGCCATGTTCAGGACGTCCTTTTTGTCCTGCTGCCGGAAAAATTCAATAATGCACTTCTGGAATGCTGTGTATACTCTCTCTGCCTCTTCCTGTGCCGGTTCTTCTGATGCCTGCTGCCGGTTAAAATTCTTAAAATCCCTTATATCGGACACCGTACTCTTGTCTGTGAGGAGCTGGCAGTCCTCGTCCGACAGGGTAAGCATCTCCTGCAGCTTTGATACTCCGAAGTTTTTATATTCCGGGAGCAGCTCCGTTGAGTTGCCCCCTATGGAAAACTTGGACGTGATTGCCATGAAGCGCTGCGTAGTGGAGCGGTGCAGTCCGTATTCCTTCTGGGCAAATTCGTAAATGTCTGCTGCCCCGTCCTGCCTGTAGCTTTCCTGTGCTTCAATCTCTTTCAGCCGGCAGCCTATGTAGACAAAATTCTCCGCCGTTTCATTCAGCTTTTTTCTGATATCGTCTTTCATTGCCTGCCACTGCCATAACGTTATCTGTCCTTCCATTCCTTTTCTCCTTCCTTAGATGGCTGCTACCTTTACCGGTATCCGCACTTTTTCCTGTTTCATTTCCTCTTTTTTCAGCCTTTTTTTGACTTCCATCATCCACTTTCTTGCAAAGTCCTTGGCTTCCTCCGGCGCTTCCCTGTTGTATATAGACCGGAGCTGTTTTAAGGATGCCACATTGGTGATTTCTACCGTACAGTATGACTCGTCCGGCCGCTCTTTACGCCGCATAAATACCACGACTGTTTCACCTTTCACTACCCTATCAAAATAACCGCCCACACAGTTATGGTTCATATGTCCTTCTTTTGTGAAGTCCGACTTCTTTTCCGGTACCTTGATAAAAAATTCTTCGTCCTCAAACCCATACAGTTCTTTCAGCTTCGGCACCATCTTGGCATATTCTTTATTTTTCTTCCGGATCGTCATATCCTCTATCTTGTTTTTCCTTGCTCTCTGCTCCTCTACTGCCATATCATGTGCCTGCCGGAAATGTTTCGGAAACAGTACCATGTCGTTTCTCATGTCCCATCCGCAGAATGCTGCAGCTTCCAGGTAATCCAGATAGTCTCCGTAGTCTCTTTTTTCTTCCAGCACGTTTGTGTAATACCGGTACATCCGTGCCGGTGACGCATACTGCAGAATTTCCCTTATACCTCTTTCGTCGAAATACTGTTTGAAAAACTGCAGCTCCGTCCTTGTCATGTGATACCCTAATTCTTCCGTGGCACGCATCAGCCTGATCTCCCTTGCGGATGCATCGTATTTCAATGCTTCCAGCATCAAGTTTTTACTGATGCCCAGTGTCTCCCACGGCTTTTTCCCCGGTTTCAAGGTCATCTCCTCCTGCAGAATGTCCAATGCCAGCCGCCGGAACCCCATTTTGATAAAGTATTCCACTTCCGGGCACAGGTGCAGTGAACGCATCATCCGATACACATTTACAAATGCTCCCGGACTTTTCTTTAATGCCTGTTCTATAGGGATATACCGGATACTGGTTTCCTTCCTTTCCTTTTTCAGGTTTTTCCAGTAGATGCGTGCATCTCCAAATTCATAATAGCTGTAATAATATCCGTGCCTGTTTGGTTCATTGGTATTCGTGCACCACCGGCTTACTCCTGTGCTTTTATACGGGCCATATTCATAATGACCGTACCGGTACATGGTGTCGTCGTATATCTCCCTTACCTCTTCCTGAAGATAATATCTCGGCTTCCAGCCGTCCTGCTTTCCCGCTATCAGCAGCGCCTTAAATCTTCTCGCCACCCATCCAGAATCGTCTTTCAGTCTCTGAATCAGTGCCACGGTTCTGTTCAGCCTTAACTTCTGTGTTCCGTTCCACGGCTTCAATACCGCTTTCTTTTTGCAGTTCTCACATCTGCATTCCTTGTCCCTTTTGGGATTTCTTACCGTAATACCGCTGCCGCACTGCATGCACATGGCTTTCTTTTCCGCTTTTTTGTCCTCTGCATGGTAGAATATGAATCTTTCTGTGTAGAAACCATATTCTTTTACCCAGTTTTCAAAATCATCCGGGATTTCCGGCACCAGCGCCATGTCTTCATCTATCCCGTCCGTCTCTCTTTTGTGTTTCTCCGTCAGCTTTTCCTTTCGGATTTCATTCTGAAACTGTTTTATCAGTGTTTTTACCTCGCACCGTTCCGCGCCCAGATACCGGTTCACCATTTCCGTAGATGTCTTATCTGCATAAAATCCTGTCCGGTACAACATTCCCTCTTCGCTTCCATCGTTACAGTTTCCCCAGCTATACAGGCTTTCAATGTCCCCACTTCCCCATTTTTCTTCCTGCATTTTGTAAGTGCCCTGTTCTCTTTTGGTCTTGTCCAAAAAAATTTCAAACCGTGGCTCCTGCAGTCCTGCTGCCAGGTCCTTACGCATATACATAGACACCCGAAGAATATTGTCCGGACACATATCCGCCCGGAAGTATATGTATCTTTTATACACGGGAAATCTGTGGTTTGCTTTCCACGTATATTCCGTTTGCTTCCATTCCGGGACATCATCCCGTACAAGCTGTAGCATTTCATCCGTGGCCGGAAGCGGCGGAATCTTTTCAAGCATTTTCTTTTTCATCTGCTTTTGCCTCCTTCTTTTCATCTGCAAGGTAATATTCCCGAATAATGGTCTTTGCTCTTCCCATTCCCGGAATACCCAGCTTTACCTTTCCGCTGAAACCTGCTGCCTTCTGGATATCCTTGTCCACGTCCAGCATGTTTTTGTACGACCACTGGAGCAATGCTCCCATACATCCTTTTAGGCTCTTATCTTTCCGCCGTATGGCTGCTGCCAGCTTCTCGTTGTCCATACACTGTGATTTCAGATATTCTGTCCAGTCTTTCATGATTTCCGCCGGCTTAAGGTCTCGCTCCTCTGTCTCTATCTTTCCAACAGCTGCCATCATGGTGTCGGTCAGTTCTTCAATCTCACCCGATGCATACAGTTCCGCCATTTCCATCGGTATCCCGTTCTCTTCCGCCAGCTTTTTCAGATTTTCTATATCGCCTTCCGCTTTCAATCCTTCCGCTGTTTTATTGATTTCTTCCGCGGAATCCATATTTCCAAACAACTCAAACATTCTTACTCCTTTCCGGCAGGGATTTCTCCCTGCCTCACACTGACATGTTTTCAATTTTTTCGTGATACATATTTGAACCATTACATGGCAAATACCTACTTTTCGGATGCGGCGCACTTCGCTGCCTTGTCCACTTCCCGGATCATCCAGTCCCGGTATGTATGCTCCATGGCGATTTCTGCTCGAACCGGCAGTCCGTTCAGTCTTTCCGCTATTTCCTGCCACTTTTCGGCATCCTTGATGGGATCGCCCTTCGCTGTTTTGAAACCGTTTGCAATCCAGTTATCCATCCAGCTTTCAAATACCGCCTGGATGTAGCCGGAGCTGGTACAGATAGTGAGGTCACAGCTTTTCAGCCGTTTTACTGCTGCCAGGATGCCCATGCACAGGCTTTGATGCTCCGTTGTGTCTGGAATTGCTTTGACTTCTGTCAACGTGACCGGTCCTGCTGCCGCCCGGTACTCCAATACGTAAGCGTAGGCGCCTGTCTGCCGTCGTGGTCCCCGGATGGACGTTTCTATGTATAGCCTTACTTCTTTCAGCACTTATCCTTCCTCCTTTCCCGGTGGAAGCTCCACGATTGTGTATTTCTGGTACGGTGTTCCCGTAAATTTGTTAATGCCGTTTACAATGGATTCCGGCAACACATAATATCCCTTGGGTGCTTTCGGCACCGGCTTCCAGCTTACGAAACGTACCTTTTTCTTTCGTTCGACCGGTCGGATCAAGTTACGGCTGCACGTATAGGACAGCTTCTCGATTGTCTGCTCCTTATCCATCCGCTTCTTGGTTTCCTTAACGATGTACTCCGCCAGCGCCTTGTAATCCCGGTTATCATCGAGTGGCGTCATGTGCGGGCGCCCCCGTGTCCAATGCTTCCGGATAATATCCCATGTGCAGGTCTTTTCGTTGTGTTCGTTGTTGCAGATCATATGCCAGTGGGTTGCTCCCCGTTTTCCCGTCTCGCAGGTGATGATGTATTTGAACTGCCACCCCTGTTTTTTGAACTCTTTCTGTACCTTATCCCGAAATGCCCGTATGATCATCGGTGCGTCTTCCCTGGCCGGACGTTCCTCTTCCCGACAGGTGAGCTGCACATGCAGGTCCCCACCCTTAAAATTCAGTTCCATGGTTCGCCGGAGATATTGACACCTTTTCCAGAAGTTCTGCTTCGCCACCTCTTCCGGTGTTGCCTTCCGTTTTTCCTCCCTGTGAACCCCTGGTGCTCCATACCTTCCGTCCTTATACTTCTCTATTTCCACCTTGTCGTTAATTCTGCACGATTTTATGATATAGATTTCTGCCACCCTCTTTCCGCTATGTTTAATATCCTAATCGAGGGTGTAAAAAATGCCCTCGCATTCTGTCTTTTTCTTGCTTTTTGCGGTGGCACATGCTATACTGTATTTAGCGTTTGTAAGCACAGTATGTGCCACCTTGGACCGTTTCCCGACGGTCCTATTTTTTTGTGTAAAATCGTTTATGTTGGAGATATGTCTTTCTCTTTTTCTCCTCTTCAATCCGTTCCTCTTCGTTCCGGATACACTGTTCCAGCATTCTGATCACCAGATCTTCCTCAAATGCTCCGTCTTTGGCGTCTGCCGGGTCTGCCTCATAGGGTCTTGTCCCGAACAGCTTCTTTTTAACATCTTCCGGCATGTCCAGCTCCGTGCACAGGGTGAGTGCCTTGTCATACAGACGTTTGGCGATAACCCATTTTTTTCCGTAGCACGCTGCCCGGAACTCCCCGGCCATATCAAACAGCCGTTTTTCTATCTGTTCCTCTGTTTTCATGGCTTGTCCTTTCCTTTCTCATTCTGCTCATATATCCGGACTCATACGCTGCGGCAATGCCGGCAAGGATGCCTGCTGCCAGAATAACCAGCGCAATCACTATTCCCTGCTGGTCTGTCACTTCCTGCTCCCAGGTGCCAGCCAATCCGGCCACGCCCATCATTACGCAAATAAAACTTATGCATGAAAAAATCCTGTCCATCTTTTTCCTCCTACCGGAAGCACCCTCTGTTCTGCAGCTTGTCAAACTCTGCCGTCTTAATCAGGTACTTACCGTTCTTCTTAGTTAATACAGAAACCCTGGAGCCGTACTTGCTATGTACCACACGCCGCAAATAAAACTCCGAGTATCCCATTTCTTTCAGTTCTGATATGCTCATCAGTGGCTTTGGGTATTCCATATCCTGCTCCTTTCTTTCCCTGTGCTCTTCATGCGACGCACAGACGGCTTGAAAGTCTGTGCAATCGCTACATACAATAAAGGAGATAATGAGGTACTGCGGCTGTACGCCGCATGAAAAGCACACGGTGTTGATTTTTTTCTATCACTTTCTTATACTCTCCTTACAGGTGCCCGCCAGCACCGAGTAAAAAAAGTGAGGTTATTATATGGAATTAACAAAAGACTCTAAAAAAATCCTTTTTACACTCTTCAAGGAATTTCGGACCCGTAGAAATTCTGGCATTTCCCGCCGAGATGCTGCCAATTTTCGGTCCGCATCTTTCATTCATTCAAATTACTTTAGTGACTGGCTTCTCGTCGATGTAGAGGACTGCCTTCGTGAACTTGGACGTGCCGGCTTTCTTGATAATGGCTATGCCGACAATACCGTCTATTTTTGTCATCTTTCCGATGCGGGAATTGCTTATCTCGAATCGCTTCCTGCGGATACTCTGACAAATATAATCGATTTTATTGCCAAGTTCGTTCCTCTTATTCCTTTGGGCTGAGTATTACTTCCCAGTCATCGGCCATGAGGTCATCCGCTGTCGGGTTCCAGCATCTGCAGTAGTTGCTCAAGTTTCCCTTTTCATCCATTGTCATAACGGGGCACGTATCCAGTGAATTGCTTGGTGCAACTACTGCTGTTTTGAATTCTTTAATTCTTTTCTCTATGACAAATTTTTTTCTGTAAATAAAGCCGTTTTGCTCCATAGCTCTTTTTACCGCTTCCTGTATGTTCATCTGTCTTCCTCCTTCTCCTTCCTCTTTGTTGCATCTGCTCTTCCCTTGTGCTATTCTTTTCTCATCTATAAACTTTTTTTCACACAGAAAGGAATATTATTATGCAGATTGATTTTTCTCTTTTCCTAACAGGAATTTCCCTGTTAATTACCCTCTACATTTTCCATTTCACCTTGCGCCGTGAACTCTATAAGTCCAGATATGAGCATCTGCTCTTCCCCATCTATGATTTTTTAGAGCCATATTTGTATAAAGATGTGTGTACCGTTCCTCTGAATAAATTGTTTTCTCTATTCAAATCACAGAAATCTCTTTCCACCGTCCGGCTTATCGAACAGATGTACCATCTTGAAACCAATCCGAACCAGGAAAACTATAATAATTTGTGCCGCCTGGTTATTTGGGAATACACATCTCTATCCATCCCTCTTGGATATGGACGGCATTCTATCGGTTATCGCCTTACCCGTGAACAGTACCAAACCAAACTGGTTTTTTACCTGTTCATCTTCGCCAATACTCTCCTGCTTATCGCTGGCATCATTTCGGTTTTATATATCTTTATCCGTGTAACATACGCAGTAAGAAATCTGCTCCTTTTGCTGTAATCTCAATCCACTCTGCGATTTCCGGAAACAAAGCCTTTGCTATTGTTACGATAACCACCACTGCACTGATTATTGCAATGAATGTTCCCAGAACGTCATCCGGTGGATATAGCCATACATTCTTAAGAGTTATTACAAGGCAAAAGTAAAATAGACATTCTTCTATGCTCATCTCCTTCTCCTTTCTCTTATAAATCCACTTTAAGTGAATTGTTTTTGCAACATAAAACATTCAGTGGCATGTGATAAATTCCTGAAAGTGCATACATCGTAGCGGCGCTCGGTTGCACTCTCCCATTTTCCCAATTCACTACGCTCTTTTTGGAAACATGCAATATTCTTGCCACATCATCCTGTTTTAACCCTGCATTCACCCTTGCTGCCGCAAGCGTAATTTGAATATCTTCCACTATTTTTTCACTCCTTTCGTCTTCGAAGTAGCTTTATCTTACATCCACTTAAAGTGAATGTCAATACTTAAAGTGAATATTTTTCTTTTTAGGTTGCATTTTGTCCCTTTATAGTGTACTATGTACTTGTTTGGAGGTAACATTTATATGACCGAATCAGATTTTAATAAAGTGTTTTCTAAAAACTTACGTCTATATTTAGATAAAAACAATATGACACAACTCGACTTGGCTAAGCGTCTTAATGTTGGTACAACGTCTGTTTCTAATTGGTGCAATGGTCTCAAATCACCAAGAATGGATAAAGTAGATGCCATGTGCAAACTATTTAATTGCTCTCGAACCGACTTGATGGAAGATAACACCTCATTGTTCACTTCTCGTAAGCGCGGTGTAGTTATCAAAGTCTTGGGCCGTGTTGCCGCTGGTATTCCTATTGAAGCGGTGGAAGATGTGATAGACACGGAAGAGATTACAGAAGAAATGGCTGCTACTGGTACATACTTCGGATTACAGATCAAGGGTGACTCCATGGTGCCGAACATCTGCGACCATGATGTTGTTATTGTTCGCCAGCAGGACGATGCCGAAACCGGTGATACCGTGATTGCTCTTGTAAACGGTGACGACGCCACCTGCAAGCGTTTGAAAAAATACCATGATGGCATCGAGCTCATACCGAACAATCCAAACTTTGAACCTATTTATTTTTCAAATGAAGAAATCCAGAGCAAGCCGGTTCGGATAATCGGTAAGGTTGTAGAGCTACGCAGAAAGTTTTAGTACCATTTTGTTAGCGTCAACAAAATGGTAATCTGAAAGAAGGTGTGTGTTTTCTTTTTTTACGTGTTCGATGAAGATACTGCTACTACAGTTCCGGTGCAGGTCGATGAACAGGACGTAAGTCCAGAGGAACTTGAATTTGTTACAGATGATACCATTCGCAAGGTTTGGAACGCATCTGAAGAGGAATGGTATTTTTCCATCATCGATGTTATACAATATTTGACTGACACTGAACGTCCAAGAAAATATTGGAATGACCTAAAAAAGAAGCTCCTATCCGAAGGTAGTGAACTGTCCGAAAAAATCGGACAGTTGAAAATTCCATCTTCTGATGGGAAAATGCGAAAAACAGACTGTGCCACAACAGAGCAGTTGCTTCGTATCATCCAATCTATCCCTTCAAAGAAGGCAGAGCCTTTCAAACAATGGCTTGCTAAAGTTGGTTCTGAACGTCTTGACGAGATGGCAGACCCAGAAAAAGCACTTGACCGTGGAATGGCTTACTATAAAGCCAAAGGATATTCTGATGAATGGATTAAGCAACGCTTGCAGTCAAAGACCATCCGGGATGAGCTGACAGATGAATGGAAGCGTGTAGGCATTTCTGATTCCAAAGACTATGCAGTTCTTACCAACATTCTGACTGCTGCCTGGTCTGGAAAAACCGTGCAAGCCTACAAACAATATAAGGGACTTCACAAGGAAAATTTGCGTGATAATATGACAAATATAGAGCTCACACTTAACCAGCTTGCCGAAGTGTCTGCAACTGCCCTTTCAAAATTGAAAAATCCCACGGATTTGTCCGATAGTAAGCAGATTGCCCGTGATGGCGGTAACGTTGCTAAAACAGCTCGCCTTGAACTGGAATCCAAGCTTGGGCACACGGTTATTTCTCCCTTAAATGCATCTGCTCCTCTTTCTTTGGATGCAAAAGACAATATTTAAGACTGCAGGAAAATTTTTATTGTAAATAAGTTACTATGGAATAAAAAACTGCCCCGGCTGGAACCGGAGCAGCGAAGCGATATACCGAAACGATACAACGCCCTAAGCAAGCATATTGTATCATTTTCCCCGGTATATCGCAAGTATTCCGGGCATTTTTATGCCCTGAAGGAGGTATTTTTATGCCAAGGAAAAACCGATACAAGCCCCGAAAGGACGGAAGATTTTTTACCCAGGTATGCACGGGAGAATATGACGACTCCGGGCGCCCTATACGGATACCTTTATACGCATCCAGCAGCAAGGAGCTGGAGCAAAAAGTAGATGAACTAAAAGCCAACATCAAAACTGGAAAGTTCGTTATAAAGAAAAAGTACACCCTGAAAAGCTACGCCAATAAGTTTGTAGATGTCTATAAATCCACCCGGGAGTATAACACCCAAAAGACCTATGAGGACATGCTCCGGCTCTACATATTCCCAGCGCTGGAAAATTATGAATTGCCGGATATTAAACGAACCGACATCCAGGCACTCATCAACGAGCATTCCGACCATCCACGGACCTGTGAGCTGATTAAGATTGTTCTAAAGCAGATACTGGATTCTGCCGTTGCCGACCATTTAATCATAGAAAATCCGTGGATCCGGATAACTATGCCAAAGTATACTCCGCCCAAGCGGCGGATACTGACACCTCTGGAAGAGCAGGCCCTCAATACTGCTGCCTTTGACCCGGAAGAGCATCTTCTGGTGATGCTCTTGTTCGGCTGTGGTCTCCGCCTTGGCGAACTACTGGCACTGCATGTGGATGATATAGACCTACAAAGTGAGGAAGTGATAGTGCGGCATGCACTGATTTTCAAAAATAACCGGGCAGAGCTGAAGGATGCCCCCAAAACTGCCAACGGCTTCCGGAGAATACCTATCCCGGAATTTCTTGTAGACGAAGTCCGGTTCTATGTGCTCCGCATCCGGAAACAGGGCGGCACGTACCTCTTCACCTACTCCGGCGAGCCCTACAGTAAATCGCACTTCTACGATGCCTGGGAAGTCATTGTCCGGAAGATGAATGCTGCCGTTGCCACAGATGATGTGCCGGAACCAATAACCGGCTTAACCTCCAGGGTGTTCCGATACAACTACGCAACTATTTTGTACTACTCCGGAATTACACTAAAGAAAGCTGTAGACCTGATGGGGCATGCCGATGAGAAGATGATATTGAAGGTATATGCCCAACTGGATGAGGAGCGTGAGAACGCAAAGAAAAAGCTGTCCGGCATCCGGCCTGGGATGGTGCGAACAGCCATATAAAATAAATCCTGTCCTTTTGAAGGACAGGATTTATTTTACATTACACACATTCATGATATCTTTCATATTTAGCAAAGATTTTAAATATTTATAAACCTCAGGTTTTTCTCTGCATGTCTTCTGAAAATTCATAATAGTATATCCTCTAATTTCATCCGAGTCCATATCCTTTATAAAAACTATACCATTATCATTTTCATCTCCATATGAGTTAGATGTATCTCCTACTGTATAATACAATACATCATATTGCGAGTCATAATCAATCTGAGGATTTTTTGTATACAGCATTACCTATTCCTCCTGTCTCTCCTTTTACTGGAAATGTTGTTACTACACTTCCTACAACAGTATCCGGGTTCTTGACTCCTGGTGAATATTCTACAATTACTTTAGTTTTAAAATCTTTATATGAAGAAAAAGTCGAAGATTTAAAATATACTTCTCGATTAGGATATTCTGTACTTTCATATACACTGTCTGGATCCTTTATTGTATCCTTCACAGCTGCTATATTATTATCCATTATTTTATGATGCTGAGCTATATGTGTTTCCCACCGTTCTTTAGAGCACGATACCGTACATCCCTTATAATTATATACAGAAAATTTCGTTTCATTCATTACCAGTCTCCGGAAGAATAAGGCTATCTACAACCTTGCCATACTGTTTTTCAAATTCCTCTACCTGTTGTTGTAAAGCCAATGATAAATTTTTTGCCATAGCCGGATTCAATCTGATATCTGCTACCTGACAAGTTTTTACATCCTTAATTGATCCATCCTCTTCGTTAACTATAGGTGTCTCAACCCTAAAAGCTAATTGAATTTCAAAAGGTCCTGTTGCAATTCTAAAACTATTTGAGTATATTACATTTGTTTCTTCCATGTCCGCGTTCTCCTCTGTTCTTCTTTTGTATATATATTATATCATATTTGTCAAGTACTAAATATAGTTTGTGTGGTTCTACAATAGCATATATATTGAACTTCTATTCCAAGGAGAAAGTCAACAAATTTGACTACACTGCTGACTACATACAGGGTTCTGACTACTAACTGACTACATATATTTTGACGTATTTTCAATTATTTTATCACCCGGAATTTTGTGCGACGTCGCACACGAAAACCCGCATAAATACTGGCTTTTTCCACAAAAAAGAGACCCTTCAAAGGTCTCTTTTTTTCGTGAAGCACGGGGGATTCGAACCCCCGACAACTTGATTAAAAGTCAAGTGCTCTACCGACTGAGCTAGTGCTCCTTATTTTTTTACATGATAAATGCCCAGAACCGGAATCGAACCAGTGACACGAGGATTTTCAGTCCTCTGCTCTACCAACTGAGCTATCTGGGCATCCTGAGGAATCCTGTGATTCTCATGTTCGCTCTTGTTCAGCGACATGCATTATTATACTAAAGGGGACTGCGATTGTCAAGGATTTTTTTGAACTTTTGCAAAAACTTTTGCAAAAACTTTTTAAGCTTCACTACCTGGCAGTTACAGTTCACACATTATGTAAACTTAATGCAAAATCATCCAAATTTTAGAGTTGACAAATCTACTCCGTTGTGTTTATAATTCAGATAACGAAAACACAGAGAAACCGATGAGGAAGAGGAGTATCTGACCTATGTATCGCCACAGAGAGTTCCGGATGGTGGAAACGGAACGCCTTACCGTCAGTGAATGGACTTCCGAGGGCAGCCTTGAACGATTGCTTCAGTAGGGGCTGACGGGACCCCACCCGTTATCCATCGGGGCACGTATGATGGTACGTGTAAGCGAGTGGACATTTTCACAAATGTCAATTTGGGTGGTATCGCAGAAGTTTACGCTTTTGTCCCATGTATGGGGACAGAGGCGTTTTTTAGTTTCTGGAAACATTCTCAGTAAAATCTTTCATCACGGCGCGCGGCGCCAAACCAAAGAGAATCTTCTTTCCAGACACATTCTTTACTCTGCTCCGGCAAGGCAGACTGATACATCTGCCATCCAAAACAAATATCAAAATAAGAATAAAGAATGGAGAAAATGACTATGAAAAAGAATCTGAAAAAATTATTTGCACTTGGATGCACCGCAGCCCTGACACTGACAACCGCAGGATGCTCTTCCAGCACATCCAGCAACGCTTCCGAAGCAGACACCACCGCCGAAACCTCTCAGGAAGCTTCCGCGGACAAAAAAATTTATAATGTAGCGATTGTCAAACAGCTCGACCACGCTTCCCTCGATGAGATTGCAAATGCAGTCGAGGCAGAGTTAGATAAAATCGCCGAGGATAACAATGTAGCCATTTACTACGAACTGTACTCCGGCCAGAATGACCAGACAACCTTAAAGCAGATTGGTGATCAGGCGGTTGCTGACGGTGTTGACGCCATCATCCCGATTGCAACCCTGGCTGCACAGGTAGCGACCGTATCCGCACAGCAGACCCAGACACCGGTTGTCTACGCCGCTGTTTCCGATCCGGAAGCCGCTGAGCTGACCGGCATCGACTATGTAACCGGTACCAGCGATGCGCTGAACACCGAGAAAATCATGGATATGATTTTTGCCGCAAACCCAGATGTTAAAAATGTGGGGCTTTTATATTCCTTATCTGAGGCAAACTCAACCAAACCGATCGCGGATGCAAAGGCATACTTAGATGAAAAAGGCATCTCCTACACCGAGCAGACTGCAAATACCAACGACGAAGTAATTACCGCTGCCTCCTCCCTGGTTGCTGACAAAGTAGACGCTGTCTTCACTCCTACCGACAATGTCATCATGGCAGCTGAGCTGGCTATCTTCAAGGATCTGGCCGATGCAGGCATCCCGCACTATGCCGGCGCTGATTCCTTCGTCCGCAATGGCGCATTTGCCACCTGCGGCGTCAACTACACGGCTCTTGGTACACAGACCGCTGACCTTGCTTATCAGGCAATCACCGAAGGCATGGACGGCATGGAAGACTACTACACCGCAGAAGGCGGCATCGTAACCGTAAATACCGAGACTGCAGAAGCCCTGAATATTGACACAGCTGTATTCAAAGACTTTGGCGATGTTGTAGAGGTTACAACCACCGAGGACTAACATCCTCATCCGATGGCACTTTGTTTTTCATTTGCCTGAGATTTGTTTCATAACCGATCCACCAATTTTTACATATTATAATGTTTGACTGACTTTCATGTACTCTCAGAGCCGTAAGACAGACCAGGCGCCAGCCGCATCCCCCGCTTACCACGCGGCTGGCGCATCTGCCTTATGAACGCTCTGGGAGTACCGATCATTCTACGGAGGTAATTTCCCATGCTTCATATTTTACAAACCGCTCTGGAACTGGGATTTCTGTATGCGCTGGTGCCGATGGCGCTGTTCTTGAGTTTCCGCATACTGGACATCGCGGATATGACAACGGACGGCTGTTTCGTCCTCGGCACAGCGGTATCCGTCACAATGGCTGCGGCAGGGCATCCATTTCTCGCGGTTCCGGCTGCCATGCTTGCAGGCATCTGCGCCGGATTTGTCACCGCATTTCAGCAGACCCGTCTCGGCGTGCCGTCCATTCTCGCCGGTATCATCACCAATATGGGACTCTACACCATCAATCTGATGGTAATGGGCTGGAGTGCCAACGTGAGTCTTTTAAAGACAGAGACCATCTTTTCCCTGCTTCAGAAAACCGGTATCGGGGGTGACTGGTATGAAGCACTTCTGGCAATCTGCGTAACTGTGCTTGCGGGCGCACTGCTCGTCTATTTTCTCGGTACCCGTCTGGGACTCTCCATCCGGGCAACCGGCAACAACATTGACATGGTGCGCGCCTCCTCGATCAACCCGACATTTACCATTACAGTCGGCTTATGCATCGCCAATGCGCTGACCGCACTCTCCGGCGCAATGGTCGGTCAGTATCAGAATACCGCCGACATCAACGGCGGCACGGGTATCGTCGTGATCGGTCTTGCCTGCCTGATCATCGGTGAAACCGTCCTCGGACGCCGCGGCGTGGCAAGAGGTGTCATCGCCACCGTCATCGGTTCGATTATTTACCGTTTTATCTACGCTATCGTCCTGTATACAAAAATCATGCCTGTACAGGGGCTGAAACTGGTCACCGCTGTGATCGTAGCGCTGGCAATCGCATTTCCGACGATCCGGAAATGGGCGGCATTCCAGACACGTAAAAATGCAGCGGCACGCCGGAAGGGAGGACACGGAGCATGTTAAATATTCAGTCGATATCAAAAACCTTTAATCCGGGAACTGTCAACGCCAAACAGGCGCTCTCCGGGCTGTCCCTGCATCTGGATCACGGAGATTTCGTGACAATCATCGGTTCCAACGGCGCCGGAAAATCGACCCTGTTCAATGCGATTGCCGGCAGCTTCTACGTCGATGACGGCTTTATCGAGCTGGACGGCGAGGACATCACCTATATGCCGGAGCACAAGCGCAGCCTGATGGTCGGCCGCCTCTTCCAGGACCCGTTAAAGGGAACGGCGCCGGGCATGACGATCGAAGAAAATCTTGCCCTCGCCTATCTGCGGACTGCAAAGGGAAAATCGCCATTTTCCCGCATTTCCAAGAAAGATAAGGATGCGTTCCGCGAACGCCTCTCCCTCTTAAATATGGGGCTTGAAGACCGGATGACCCAGCCGGTCGGACTTCTCTCCGGCGGTCAGCGCCAGGCGCTCACCCTGCTCATGGCAACCCTCATCACGCCGAAGCTTCTGCTGCTCGATGAGCACACTGCCGCCCTCGATCCGGGAACAGCTGAAAAAGTACTGGAGCTGACGAAAAATATCGTTGCTGAGGAGAAAATCACCTGCCTGATGATCACCCACAATATGAACCAGGCTCTGGAGCTCGGAAACCGCACGCTCATGATGGCAAACGGAAATATCGTGCTCGACGTCGGCGGCGCAGAGCGCGCTTCCATGACTGTCGAGGATCTGATCGCCCGCTTCAAGACCGGCGCAGGCCACGCGCTGGATAATGACCGGATCTTATTGTCGGAATAATTTTAAAAAAGCAAAAAATTCAAAAAGTCCCATCCTTTCAGATTTGAATCTGCATAAGGATGGGACTTTTTTATATTTCTCTTATCAATTTCTATTTTCCAAGCACATCCGAAAGCGCTGCAAACTGCGCCAGCGTCAGCGTCTCGCCGCGCACGGACGGGGAAAGTCCCAGCGACTCGATTGCGGCTGCGATCTCTTCCTTGCTAAAGGAGAGATCCTGCGCGTTGGAAAGCCCGTTCTGCAGGGTTTTCCGGCGCTGGTTGAAGGACGCGCGGATGAGACGGAACATTAAATCTTTATCCTTTACCTCCACCGGCGGCTTCGCATGGCGGGTCAGACGGATGACCGCTGAGCCCACATTCGGACGCGGAATGAAACAGTTCGGCGGCACATTTGCCACGATGTATGGCTCGGCATAATACTGAACCGCCAGCGACAGCGCGCCGTAATCCTTCGAGCCAGGACCAACCTGCATCCGGTCTGCGACCTCTTTCTGCACCATAACCGTAATATTGTCGATCGGCGCGCCGCTCTCAAACAGCCCCATGATAATCGGCGTGGTAATATAATACGGAAGATTTGCAACTACCTTGATGCGTTTTCCCTCACACTTTTCTTCCACGAGCTTGTTAATATCAAGCTTAAGAACATCATTATGAATAACCGTAACATTATCATATGCAGACAGTGTGTCCTGTAAAATCGGAATCAGATTGTCATCGATTTCAACTGCAAATACATGTTTTGCAGATTCGCACAGATATTGGGTCAGTGTTCCAATTCCCGGTCCAATGGCAACAACATCACACCACTTAAGGCATGCTTCCAATGATTTCATATTAAAATGATGTACATCATAAGTATTCACCATTGCTTCCGGAAGTAATCTT
>ERZ779851.560-NODE-560-length-37251-cov-3.682331_pt1 | contig 37251 bp, 28 predicted proteins | sample MGYA00511094_ERZ779851 | MGnify/ENA primary metagenome ERZ779851 (study PRJEB29588, sample SAMEA2155512) | human gut metagenome | biome: human gut; feature: human-associated habitat; material: faeces | place: Denmark | collected 2008/2010 ...
AAGCAGATAAGCCGCAGCAGCCGCTCCGTCTATTACCATTCTCCTGAAAATCAGGCATCTTGCTTTGCGGCAGGCCTTTACGGCCAGTTTCTTCAAATCGTGGGCATCTGCATTGACCTTGTCGGAAAGTCCTTGCAGGGCGATGGTCCTGGCGAGATTGTTCTCGAGCATCAGCAGGTTGTTCCGGTAGTTCAGCTTCAATTTCCACGGCGAAGTCTGAGGCAATGTCCCGCCTCCCAAGTGGTAAACCGTCGACTGCGGAACTATGCGTATCCGGTATCCGTTCAGCTGGAGCCGCCAGCACAGGTCGATTTCCTCCATGTGAGCGAAGAACCTGTCGTCGAGTCCGCCGAGTTCCCGGAAAAGTGAACTGCGTATCATCAGGCATGCCCCTGTAGCCCAGAATACATCGGCAGGGGAGTCATACTGTCCCTCGTCCTTTTCGACCATATTCATGATTCTGCCACGGCACAGCGGAAATCCGAAACTGTCCAGATAACCTCCGGCCGCCCCCGCGTACTCGAACATGTCCCTTTCGTACCAGGAATGAAGTTTCGGCGCGCAGGCCCCGACTTCAGGGTTCCGGTCCAATGTCTCCGTCAATGGCTGTATCCAGCCGTCCTGAACTTCTATGTCCGAATTTATCAGCACGTAGTACTCGGCCTGTATCATTGACAGGGCCCTGTTGTAACCGCCTGTAAATCCGTAGTTCTTGTCCAGAGTTATTCTTCTGACCTCAGGGAATTTTTCCGCCATCATCTCAATGGAACCATCCGTCGAAGCGCTGTCGGCCACGACAAGTTCCGCATCCGTTCCCTCTAGAGAATGGAGTATGCCCGGAACGAACTTCTCGAGATAACCCTTTGTGTTCCAGTTAAGTATGACGACGGCTGTTTTCATCGTGAAGCCTATTTCTCGTGGCAGTGGCACTCATGGTGACCTTCGCCCTCATCGTGATGGCAATGGCACTCGTGTTCTCCCTCGTGCTCTCCGTCGTGATGACAGTGGCACTCGTGTTCTCCCTCGTGCTCTCCGTCGTGATGACAGTGGCACTCATGTTCGCCGTCATGCTCTCCGCCGTGGCAGCACTCGTGGCCCTCTTCGTGTCCCTTGCCGTGGCAGCATCCGCCGTTGCCGTGATGTCCGCAGCAACCGCCTTCCTTAGGCAGGAACTCGCCGTGAAGACCTTCTGTCAGCTCCTTCTCGGTAGCATCCCTTACAGAAACTATCTTTCCCTTGAAATTCAATGTCTTGCCCGCCATCGGGTCATTGAAGTCCATAGTGACCTTGTCCTCGTGGATAGAGTCGATCTTGCCTCTGACCACCATGCCGGCACTGTTCAGCAGCGGAATGTATCTGCCCACCTGGAGCAGTTCCTCCATCAGCACGCCTTCCACCTCAAAAGTGGATTTTGCGATATCTACTTTCTTCTTCGGGTCGTACTCTCCATATCCGTCTTCAGGAGCCAATGTAAATGCGAATTCCGCCTCAGGCTCAAGCCCTTCCAATGCCTCTTCGAATTTGGGCAGAAGCATATTCTCTCCGTGTATATAGTCGAGCGGACCAGTCGTGTCAGTCGTCTTGTCCACTACCTTTCCGTCCACAGTAAGCTCATATTCCAGCTCCACCACTTTATCCTTCGTTACTATCATATCAATAAAATTTAAAACCGAGTTTTTACAATACCTTGCGAAGGTACGGAAAAAACTCGGATTATTGAAGTCAATCACGCCTTTGGGCGAGCTGATTGTCAGTATTTCACTATTTCAGAAATCGCACTCTGCGCATTGTGTTTGTCAAGAGCGGTTACGAAGTATTTGCCCTTCGTGCTCAGACTGTACGACAGTTCAGTTACGGTATCGAGCAATGTGGCCTTCTGCTTGTCTCCGTTGCTCTTGTAAACAGCATAGTAGGCAGCTCCATCTACCTTGTCCCAGTTAAGCGTACCTCCTGAAACCACTACATTGGCAGGAGCGGAAGGCGAAGCATCCACGCCTGTTCCTCCAAGATGAGGAATGAGTGCCTTGGTCTTGAATGAGTTGCTTATCACAGTCTGCACGCTCTTGGGATTCTTGGAAAGTGTGCTCGTGTTGTAGAACACATGTCCATAGCAATTTGCCTTTCTTCCCGCAAGATTGAACTGCGTAGTAAGCTCATCAGCAGACTCATAGCCTGTACTGTTTTCCTGGAAACCGCTTAGGCTGTGTCCGACCATGAACGGTACCTTCGAAACATTCGATGCCCACCAGTCAAGTCTCGGAGTATAGTAGTCCTTCTTGGCTTTTGTGGACCAGTAGAGCTGAGGGAATACCGCATCTATCAGTTTTGCGGCGCAGACCTTAGGAACGTCGATATACTGGTTGTTGAAGTTGTTGTCTTTGTTTCCCTGAGGTCCGATGGTGAATGCCACTTCCGGATTTACGGACATAATCGTGCTCTTCACCAGCTTTACCATTTCGAAAACATTACTGCGTCTGAAATCCTCGATGGAACTGTATCCTGAGCCGTATTTCTTGAAATCCTCCTCATCATCCAGGTTGGAGACGGAAGGGTAGAAATAGTCGTCCATATGGATACCGTCCACATCGAATTTCGTGATAATCTCCTTCACGATATCCGCGATTCTCTGTCTGACTTCAGGCATGGCCGGATTGTAAACCCACATTTTATCGTATTTCTTGACCCAGCCTTCAGGTATTTTCGGGTCCAGCCCTTCGCTGAAATAACTCGGGGTGCTGACTCTGTACGGATTCAGCCATGCGTGGAATTCGATACCGCGTTTATGGGCCTCGCTGATCAGGAACTTCATCAGGTCATATCCCGGATCCTTTCCGGCAACTCCGGTGATGGAGCGGCTCCACGGCTCGTAGGCAGACTCATAATAAGCATCCGCCATGCCGCGTATCTGGAAGAATACGGCATTGATACCCAGCCGTTTGTACATATCCAGATATGAAATGTACAGTGCTTTCTGGCTGGCTTCGTCGTGTTTGCCGGAAGGCCAGTCGATGCCCCACACTGTAGCCATCCACGCTCCTCTGAGCTGTGGGGCCGGCAGTACAGGCTTTTCTGTAACTACTTCAGGTTTCTCCGGGTCTTTGTTTCCTCCGCCCGGTCTTTCAGGCTCCGCCCTCTTTTCATTGCAGGCAGCCGCCAGAACGACGGCTGCTGCATAAACAAGATGTTTCAGTTTCATTAGTCTTCTTCTTTCTTGATTCCGAACTCAGTAATCACGAATCCGGTATTCATACGATATCCAAAGATAATGAGTTTTTCGTCATTTCCATTGCTGTCCTTGACAATATGGTAATTTGTGGATATTCCAGGAGCAGTGTTACCTGAATCTCCGCCGATGATTGCAGAGTAGTCAGGATTATGGGATTCTGCTGCCTTGAAGTTTTCCATAGCCTCTTCCGCATTCGCTCCCTTGGTAAGGTTATAGACGTTCAGAACCGGAGTTACCTTACTTGCGCTTCCGAATTTCGCAACACATGCCATGAGGTATCTTTCCTGGTTGAATGTGAACATTCTGGCTGCCACGGATTCTTTAGGAAGAATATTGTCGTCCAACGGCAATGACGCCCCGCCAGTGGTGACGTTCTCGTCTGACAATGTTACAGGAAGGCGGAGTCCGCTCCACAGATACTTGTCGGTATCCTCGATCCTATAGACGTATGTGTTGGCTGTAGCATTCGCGTTGCTTGCGAGAACCGTCGGCTCGCTGGTGGTCTTGTGGCCGGATACTTTGATTCTGATGAAATCCTTTGAACCGCTCGAACCGAAGAATATGTATCCGTCGCCGTTCTTGTCAATGTTGGCGGAAAGCATGTCTCCGTGTCTTGCATCGGCACCCGGAATATTAGTAAAGTTTCCGATTACCTCCGGCTTGGAAGCAGGAGTTTCGTAGTAGTAAATCTTCAATGGCGATGCAGCTGCACCTGAAAGGGACGCAATGTAGATATGTCCGTTTGCGAGGAAACCGCAGTTTACAGGGAAGGTTCCGCCCTCAACTCCTGTCATATCAAGCTCTTGCGGCTCAATCTTGCCAGCCTTGAGATCTTCATATTTCAGAACATAAGGAGGAGTCCTTTTTACTATAAGCACGAGCTCGCCGTCGAAGTCGGCACATCTGGAAACACTTCCGGTTCCTCCAGGTATCTTGGAGGCATCCAGGAACTTGTATTCAACAGGATTTTCAAAGTCGGCTCCATAAACAGGGATACGGCGCTTGATGGTCATGAAATAGTCAGTGTATCTCTGATGGTTCTGGATTCTGATGACCTGAGTCTTGCTTGCGATGCCTTCCTCCATGGAGTAGTCATAAACTGTTTCCGTGATTTCAGCACCTTCAGACACAGTGGCTTCTACGCGGAGCTGGTCGAAAGGAGAGTCCTTGTCCAGTTTCGGGAAAGTGATTTCCTTCTTGTCCTGGTTTACGGTACCTTCCACGACAGAGTTTCCGTCTGCACCTGCATTGAGAATCTTGATGGATATAAGTTGTGTCTCATACGGGTACACCTTGTTCTCAGGCAGTTTTTCCTCACAGGAAACCAGCATTGACGCTCCTGCAAGCAATACGCCTATCTTGAATATGAGATTTTTCATAATCTGTTCAGTGTTAAATGATTATAATTCGGTAGGCCATCCCTCGGTCTGAGTGAGCTTGTAACCTCTCATTTCATAGTCGCTGATCTGGTTCTTGCCGATCGGGCAGAGATAAGGGTTTACATTAGGGAGGTCCAGATATGGCTGTCTGCCGAGTGTTTGAGGAGAGTAGAAGAATCCGTTGAGGGATGCTCCGTTCTTTCCGTCATAGACAACTTCCTTGCCCGCAGCATTGACTACACGGATTTTCTTGATATTCTCAGCCTTGAGCTCTTCCGGAAGATCTGACTGGAAGTTTACCCAAGTGCCCATAAGCAGGTCAGGTCTTGCGTCTGTGTCCATGTACTCGAGCTTGCCCCATCTCCTGAGGTCGATGATTCTGGAGAACTCGAATGCGAATTCCATTCTGCGCTCGCGTCTGATTTCCCAGAGCAGAGGAGAGACTGTAGCGTCTCTTGAAGGGTCCGCGTTCAATGAAGCCAGGTCCATGGCAGCTGTTTTGGTTACGCCCAGCTTCTTGGCTTCCGCTGCGATAGGACGGTTCCTTATGGCATTGATACTTAAGTCAATGTCAGCCTGTGAGACGCTTCCTTCACCGAGATTAGCAAGCTCTGCCTTGGCCTCGATCCAGTTCAGGAGAACTTCTGAATATCTGAGGACAGGGTAGCCTGTGACGTTCTTTTCTCCCTGGAATTCCGGAGCAGGTGAAGCGCCCTCTTCATCCAGATATTTGAGAGCTGAACGAGGAATGAACTTGGTGACATACAGATACGCTGACTTGTTCTTAGGGGTAACCTTGTTGAAGAATGTGCCTTCGAATCTCGGGTCACGTGTCTTGAGCAATGTGCTCAATGAGAAATCCTTCGCATCGCCCAATGTAGATGTCTGCCAGTCCTTGCCGTCAGTACAGATGAATGACTTGATGAGGTCGAGAGTAGGTCCGATGTCGGTAGGCTCGTTGGCGTTGCAATATGAAGCCACACAATGCGTTATGCTCTGGGATGCATTGTATTTCCTGTAAAGGATGCACTCTTTGCTTGTAGTGAGGTCTTCAGAGCCGAAAAGGTTGCGGAATTCTTCCACAATGGCGAATTTGCCGCTGCTGATCACCTTGTCCGCAGCCTCGGTCGCGAGGTTGAAGAATTTCTTGGCGCGGGCTTCGTCCTTGTAATAGTATTTCTGCCAGCTTCCTTCATAGAGAGCCCATCTGCTGACAAGCGCAGAAACTACATATCTGTTCACGTTTCTGGTGCCGTCGTTGAGGCGTACGTTCTCCATTGCGAACTTGAAGTCGTCATAGACGTGGTCCATCACCTCGTTGCGCGGAGTCCTGTCCTTATAGAGTTCGTCCAGTTGGGTGTTCAACGGTGCGAAATCATAGTAAGGAACGTCTCCGAAGACATTGACAAGTCTCGCATATTCGAGGGCTCTGAAGAATCTTGCAATCGCGAACCAATGGTTGTACTGCTCTTCATTCAGTACGTCTTTCATGCGTTCCTGAATCCTGTCGGACATGATATTGGCCTTTCTTACCCATGCGAAATTCCATGTAGGGCCGGTATATTCGCTCTGCCATTCACCGAGGTCAAGGCTTGTGCTTTCCTTGCTTATCGGCACTGTTCTGGTGAACTGGGCCTGGGAGGAAAGTCTTACTACGTCATCGCTGAACGCGTAGTTGTTGCCCGGAGCATATGCTGTGGTCCAGCCGACACCATATCCCGGGAAGAAGTGTCCATTGAAAGAGTTGGCATACAGCCTGACGCTTTCTTCGCTTTGCCAATAACTGTCATCCTCTGCAGTTGTCAGAGAAGGACGGTCGAGCACTTCGCAGCTTCCGAAAAGGATTGCGAGAGCTGACAATGTATATAATAATCTGAATTTCATTGTATTGTATGCATTAGAATGATAACTGTACACCGAATGAGACTGATTTGAATACAGGTGTTCCTGTACCGGTACGTCCCAGGTTGTAATTGTTTGTGAACATCGAGTAACCTGAAATTGCTTCAGGGTCGATAGGCAGTCCTCTGAGGTGGTCGAAGGTGAAGAAGTTTTCGAGGGAAACATATACCCTTGCCTTGCTTATCTTCGCTTTTGAGAGGACTTTGGTCGGTACGGAATAGCCCAATGTGATGTTCTTGATTCTCAGATAGGCCATGTTCAGGAGGTACCTGCTCTGAACCTGCATTCCGAAACCGGAGTCAGCACCGCCGAGGTTCCATGCACGTGGATAGAATGCGTCGGTATTGTCCTCTGTCCAGTAGTCTTTTGTGAATGTCTTAGGCAGACCGCCGTCCTTGGCATGGTAGCCTGGAATTGCAAGCTGTCCTTTACCCCAGATTTTTCTCTGTCCGATGCCCTGGAAGAAGATGGAGAAGTCCACGCCTTTCCAGTCTGCGCCGAGGCGGAAACCATATTCGTAGCGAGGTGTTGTGTTTCCGATAACTACGCGGTCACCAGGATTGCCGTTCGTGCCCTCACCAGGAGTGATGTATCCGTCGCCGTCCACATCCACGAATTTCACGTCGCCAGGTGCGAAAATGAGCTTGTCGCTGTTCTCGAACTGCACCTGATATACAGGGTATTTCGCTGTCTGTCTGTGGGTTGTGCGTGGTGTGCCGTTGTAGATGACAGTTATCTTCTCTATCTGTCCGTCTGCGCCATAGACGAAATCGTCTTTCTGGAACAGTCTGTCGGTAACATAACCGTAGATGTCACCATAGCGTCTGCCGGTAGAGTAAGCGTTTGAGAGAAGCCTGTTCTCCCAAGGTGTAGCCCAGTCAGCACCTTTGGTGATGTCCGTGACAGCATCTGACAATGTGGCCATACCATTGATGCCCAAGCCGTTGCTGAATCTGAATCCCCAGTCGAGAGCGATTTCCCAGCCTCGTGTGCGGAGACTTCCGTAGTTGCCTCGAGGTGCGGTTGTTCCCAATGTTGCAGGAAGACTCTCACCCGGAATAATCATATTCTTCGTGTCTCTCTGGAACCAGTCGAATGTTATACCGATCTGGTTCTTCCAGAATCTGAGGTCGGCTCCGAAGTCCAGAGTCTCGATTTTCTGCCAGGTGATGTCGTAGTCCACCAGTGTCGGTGTGCCGTACTGTGTGACCTTGTTTCCTGAGCCGTCAAGCCAGTTTGACTGGGACTGTGAAAGGGTGGAGACATAGAGCGTATTGGCTACAGACTGGTCTCCGATACTTCCCCATGATGCCCTGATCTTACCGAAGGAGAGCACAGGCTCGATGCGTTTCATGAATTTCTCATTGGTGAAAATCCAACCTCCTGAGAATGAAGGGAATGTCTGCCATCTGAGGTGCGTAGGGAATTTGGAAGAACCGTCGCGGCGGATATTGGCCTCGATGAAATAGCGGTTGCCGAATGCGTAGTTGATACGTCCGAAGAAGCCAAGCTGTGCATCCCAGTTGGTGTTTCCATCTACGAACTGGTCGCCGGTGGCTGTCTTGAACTGAGGGTTCGACAGGTTCATCAGGTCAGTCCTGCGTGCAGATACGGACTCCCATTTTGTAGCTACCCTGTTAAGACCTGCCATAACCTTGAAGTCGTGCTGTCCGCCTGCTCCGAACTGGCGGTGATAGGTGGTGTAGGCATTGACAGTGTTGGTAGAACTTGCGTATCTGTATCTCTTGATGTCTGTTGCTGTCGCATTGGAGAAATACTTCTGTACAGGGAAGCAGTATCCCGGCATCGCTCCGTCAGCAGCTGCATCCACAACTTCTCCGAGACCGTTGACATAGATTCTGCTGCCGTCTTCCGCGAACCACTCGGTAGGTGCATACCACATCTGGCCGCCTTCGAATTCAGGTGTTGATGTGTTTTCTTCCTGTGTCCTGTGGTCGTAGGTGTAGTCGAACTTCACGTCCCAGTGCTTGGTGATGTTAACAGTCGCTCCGAGATTGACATTGATATATTTGTTCCTGAGGTTGTTGGTATTGGAAGCGCCTATCTCGTATGATGCCTCACGAAGGTTGTTTCCGTTTTCCTTGACCCCGATAGGGAAGAGCGGGCTCCATCTGTAGAGGTAAAGCCACGGGTCGGCTGACGTGGTGCCTACTCCCGGATATCTCTTGTTCCTGTCTGAGAATATGGAACTTGCGCGGAGGCTGAGGTATTTGTTGATGTTAGAAGTGAGGCTGATGGATGAGTTGTATCTCGTGAAATCATCATGCTTCGCCGTTCTGGACATACCGCTCTGCTTGAGGTAGCCGAGACCTATATTATAAGAGGTCTTGCCTGAGGTGCCGCTTACGGACAGGTTGTGTGTCTGGCTTGGTGCCCAGTCGCGTATCATTGCATCAGCACCGTCATAGACGCGGTAACCATATTTGTTGACACCGTCATAGTACCAGTCACGTCCATATACTACAGGGTCGCCGTTCTTGACTTTTCCGCCATAGAGCTTCTGCCACTCGACAGCCTTTTCATAACTCTCAGGACTGATTCTCCAGAAACCTCCGGCAGGCATTGCCGCACCCATGTTCGTATGTGCGTCAAGGGTATATTTCAATGCTTCGAGACCTCCGAATTCGATAGGTTTCGCTCTGTTCTGCCAAGAGAAGTTGTCAGAATATGTCACTTCGAGTTTCTCTTTTCCGACACCTGTCTTGGATGTGATGAGGATGACACCGAATGCAGCTTTCGCACCGTAGATGGAGGCAGCTGCCGCATCCTTCAGTACTGAAATGGACTGGATGTCGTCCGGGTTCACCATCTGGATACTTGGAATTTCCACATTGTCCAGGAGAATCAGAGGGCTGTTGTTTCCGGAGATGGAACCTATCTGTCCACGGATATTGATGATAGGGTCTGAACCTACTTCACCGGTAGGGATTCTGATGTTCACGCCCGGAACTGAACCCTGAAGTCCACGTCCTACGTCTGCTATAGGTCTGCTGTCCAATGTCTTCTGTACATCGACCACTGCTACTGAGCCTGTGAGGCTGGCTCTTTTCTGGCTACCGTATCCGACAACTACCACTTCCGAGAGCAGCTCGCTGTCTTCTTCCAAGGTCACTTTCAAATTGGCGGTCGCCTTCACTTCTTTGGAAATGAAACCGATGGAAGATACTTCCAATATGGCTCCGTCATTTACTGTTATGGTGAACCGGCCGTTCGAATCGGTGAATACACCGTTCATCGAGCCTTTCTCCACAATGCTTGCTCCTGCGAGAGGTTCTCCTTTGGAGTCAAACACTTTTCCTGAAATCTCCACTTTGCGGGATTGGGCGGATGTGCTGGCAGAAATTGACGTTACTGCCGATGCGAAGCAGTCGGCTCCGCTCAGGGGCAACATCGTCAAAGCGGCCAATGCTGATAGGAAACAAGTCCTCCTTGTTTCGTGCCGTCTATGATCTTTAGTCATAAGTTGTTGGTTATTAGAAATTATGTATTAATCATCTGCACAAAAACCGATGATTTGGCTAAGTTAAAACATTTTAATATAAAAACCAAAAAAATGTTAAATTTGTATTCGGGATGTATATATTATAGGAGATTGTTATGACAGATGAGACAGTGGCCCTGCTGCGCGGATGGGCAGAGAAATACAATGACGCCTGCTACTTTCAGGAGGACCCGATAATATTTCCGAAGCGGTTCGTGTCAATGCTGAATGGCGGCAGCAGCTGCCTTGCCGATGTGGAAATCGCCGCTGTATTCGCAGCGCATTTCGCGTGGGGGAGAAGGTCAATGATAGTGCGCGACTGCCATCGCCTGTTCGATGAAATGAACTGGAAACCATACGATTACGTGATGCGAGGACAGTGGAGGGACGAGCCGGTCAGCATACACAGGACCGTCAAATGGTCTGAAGTCGCGGCAATATGCGCAAGACTGAAAGACCTCTATTCGGAACGCGAAAGTCTTGAGACATTGACAATTCCCCAGTTCCGGACATTGGTCTTCGGGCAGAAGGAAGACAAGAAGGCGCCGAACAAGAAGATCAATATGATGCGGCGCTGGATGGTCCGGAATGACGGCAGAGTGGACCTCGGAGTCTGGAAGAACATTGACCCGCAGACATTGCTGATTCCTCTGGATGTGCACGTGTATCAGCAGGCCTCGGAACTTGGCCTGACCGCCCGTAAACAGAAGGACATCACCACGGTAGAGGAAATCACTGACGCCTTCAGGGATATTTTCCCGGGCGACCCGTGCAAAGGTGATTTCGCGCTTTTCGGTTACGGAATCGACAAGTAAACAGTTAATAACGCAAAACTATGCCACAATTATATGTGATATCAGGATGCAATGGAGCCGGCAAGACGACCGCCTCATATTCATTGCTCCCGGAGATGCTCAAATGCAGCCAGTTCGTGAATTCAGACGAATTCGCCAAGAGCCTTTCGCCATTCAGTCCGGATGCTGCATCGATTCCGGCAGGCAAGCTCATGTTGCTGAAAATGAACTACTTGTTCAAGCGTGGCGAAGACTTCGCGATAGAGACGACATTGGCCACACGCAGTCTCAAGAGGACTATCACCCACGCGCACGAGCAAGGGTACAGTGTCACGATTCTGTATTTCTGGCTGAATTCTCCTAAACTTGCCGTAGAAAGAGTCCGCGCAAGGGTTGCGGCAGGCGGGCACAACATTCCGGAACAGGTGATACGGAGAAGATATACTGCCGGACTGCATTATTTTTTCAATGTTTACAGAACATTGGCCGACAGATGGATACTTGCGGACAATTCCAAGATACCTTTCAAGGTGGTCGCGGAGGGCTGGAAGGGCATTCTCAATATAAAAGACGAAGAAATCTACAGTACGATAGAAAAGAAGGCCGCAGAGGCCCAAAACTATTTCGACAATGATAGCAAATAAGGAATATTATTATAACACATTTGGAGTCAATGACATTGACCTGAAATCTCTTGTGACGACGGCACTCTCGCACGGCGGTGACTACTGCGACCTGTATTTCGAGAACACCTCGGACCAGGTCTATCAGCTCATGGACGGGAAGGTCACGTCGGGCGGTCTCAACATCGATTACGGTGTGGGAATCAGGGTGTTGTGCGGTGAGAAGACCGGTTATGCCTACTCTGAAAGTACGGAGCGGAAAGATATGGAAGCGGCTGCGCTTGCGGCCTCGGCTATTTCTCAGGGCTCTGCTGTCACGCCACGTGAAACCAGAAGCGTGGGGGCCACGTACACTTCCCAACAGAACAATGGCGGCCGCCTCGTCAGGAGGCTTTATCTGGGACATCCGAATCCGGCGGCGGACCGTTATCCGATACTGAAAGACTGGAGAGAAGAGAGTCCGTCCGTGGTCGTGGGATATCTCGACCGTCTGGAAAAGGCCATCAAGGCGAAGGACAGCAGAATCGTGAGCATAATGTGCTTTCTGAGCAGTCAGACAAGCGATTATATGATGTACAATTCTTTCGGCGAACTCAAATATGAGACCCGTCCGCTGACCACCGTTTCCGCTATGATTGTGGCTGACAACGGAAAGCGGCGTATAAAGAGAAACGACTCCGTAAGTCTTCGCAAGGGTGCGGAGATGCTTACAGATGAAGTGATGGAAGAACTTGCGGCCAGTCTGACGGACGGCATTGACAGTGCCTTCGAGGCAAGTAGGCCTGAGGGCGGGCAGATGCAGGTGGTGATGGGTGCTGGTGCTTCTGGCATTCTGCTTCACGAGGCCATGGGACACGCTTTCGAGGCTGATTTCAACAGAAAAGGCCAGTCCATCTTCTCTGACAAGATGGGGAAGCGGATTTGTCCGGAAGGAATCAATATCGTGGATGACGCGACCATCCGGGGTAACCGCGGCTCCCTGAATTTCGACGATGAGGGCGTGCCGGGACAGAGGACAATGATGGTCGAGAACGGAGTGCTGACTTCGTATCTGCATGACCGGATCAGCGCGAAGTACTACGGCGTGGCCCCGACTGGCAACGGACGACGTGAAAATTTCCGTTCAAGTCCGATTCCGAGAATGCGCGCGACCTATATGGAAAATGGCAATGCCGACCCGGAAAGCATCATTGCTTCGGTTTCCAAAGGTATCTATGTCAATGAGTTCAGCAACGGACAGGTGAAAATCGGCGAAGGTGATTTCACGTTCTTCGTGCAGAGCGGCTTCCTGATAGAAAACGGAAGGCTTACCAGACCTGTCAATGATGTCAATGTCATCGGCAACGGGCCCCAGGCATTGAAAAATATTGTCGCTGTCGGCAATGACTGCAAGCTGAAGGATGCGGCCTGGACTTGCGGAAAAGGCCAGTCTGTGCCTGTTTCGTGCGGTATGCCGACGGTGCTCGTGAATAATCTGATAGTAGGAGGCGTGGCAGATGAATAATAAATTCAAGATGAAAGAAAGTTTGGACTTCGCGATAAGTGGTGCGGAGATAGAAATAGCGGACAAAAGCGTGCAGATGGCCCTGGATGCGGGCGCTTCAGCGGTGATGGTGTCATTGGACAAGGCGAAAACCGAGATTTATGCCTTGCTGGACGGGGAGATTGACAATATCAGGCAGACTGGAGACAGGTCATTGACCTTCAATATATATGCTGACGGAAAATACGGCACTTTTTCCACGAACAGGTTCGAGGAGGAGAGTCTCCGCGATTTCCTCTGCAAGGCAGTCGAGACGGTGAGGATGCTGGTGGCTGATCCGTTCAGGGGCTTGCCGGACAAGAAGGACCTTGCCACGGATGCTGTCAATGGTGATGAAATGGGGCTGTGCTGGTATGGTTATGATTCAGTTTCCCGCGATGAAAAATTGAAGATGGCAAAACGTGTCTCCGTGTTCGGGGAATTCTCGGCACCGTCTTCTGACAGGAGCTGGCGTGTGGTATCCGAGGAAGTGGAATATAACAACACATTGTCAGACACCTACTTGACAAGTTCTGACGGATGCCGTTGTCGCCAGACGGAGACCTCATTCGAGGTGAGCAGCCAGGTTACTGTCGAGGACAATGACGGGAACAAATACACCGGCCTGTGGTGGGATTACGATGTGAGTCCGGAGAAGGTGCTGTCTTCCGAATGTGGCCGCAAGGCTGTTGAAATGGCCGTGATGCAGATCGCTCCTGTCAATGCGGACAAGGGAAAATACACGATGGTGGTTTCTCGTCTGGTCTCAGGCCGTCTTCTCCAGCCTGTGCTCAATGCATTGAGCAGTCTGTCCGTCTATCAGAAGTCTTCATTCCTGGTGGATGCGCTGGGCAAGCAGGTCTTCAGCAAAGGCTTGAATGTGGTGGATATGCCTCTGGAAAAGGGCAAGAGTGGGGCAATCCTGTTCGAGACCGACGGGCGTGCCTGCAGGAACCGGGAGATTATCTCTGACGGCGTGGTGAAGGAGAATTTCACGAGCATATACATGTCCAGGAAACTTGGCATTCCGCCTACTTCCAGCTGCCCTAACCGCCCTGTCCTCCTGCCGTTTGTCTCCGAAGAACTGCTTGGTGGGGAGCGTGGTGGAGAGCTTGGCGTTGTTAATGGTGGTGGTCGTGGAGCTGAGCTTGGTGTTGCGAGTGGTGACGGACGTGGAGTTGAGCTTGGTGCTGTGAATGGTGGTGAGCGTGGAGTTGAGCTTGGCGTTGTGAATGGTGGTGGTCGTGGAACAGAACTCGCTGGTGGACTTGGCGCTGAGCGTGGACTGAAGGCGGACTCGTTTGTAAATGAGATTGCCCAGAAGGATATCCTGGACCTCTGCGGAAGCGGCATCCTGGTCACGGACTTCAACGGCGGCAACTGCAACAGCGCCACCGGTGACTTCTCCTACGGTGTTTCCGGCTTCCTCTTCGAGAACGGCAAGATAACCTCGCCGATCGACAGCATGCTCATAACCGGCAACATGACAGACCTCTGGAGCAACCTCCTCGCCGCCGGCTCCGACCCAGTCCCTGGAATGAGCCGTCAGGTCCCGACCCTCGCCTTCAGAGACGTCACCTTCAATGCATAAAACCATAAAGCATGAAAATCTCGGTAGCGCGATTCATCCGTAAAACCCCGCCTTCTTCCGGACAAGTTGTTGATTTTGAGTAACTTGTCCGTGAAACCCTGCCTTTTTACGGACAAACTCTAGATTCTCGGTCAACCAATATCAGTAATAAGACCTTCAACGCATGAAACCGGAAAGTGTGAAAATTACCCGTAAATCATCACGGAAAATGTGAAATTTATGAGGGTTTTTAGTGCGGATTATGTGAAAATCTCGGCAACGCGATTCATCCGTAAAACCCTGCCTTCTTCCGGACAAGTAGTTGATTTTGAGCAACTTGTCCGTGGATTCCCACCTTTTTACGGACAAATTACTTTATATTCTACAAATTGGCATTATTTGTGGAGTGTGTAGGGCATTAAATAAACTGTTCCTATGAATGTTAAGACATATTCAGAAAAAGAGAGACGCTGCAATGCGAGTTTTCTATCAGCTGGCCCATATTGGCACGCATATACTTCTGGAAAAGAAACGCCGTTGCTATTCTCTTGTACTCAAGACTTTGCATTTGCCATGAATGTCGTGGCCCAAGCATCAAACGAGTTCAAAGGTGTAACAATCCTCGCCTTTGAAATATTGAACAATCATTTTCATTTCGTGTTGTCCGCAGAAGAATCGGAAATATTGGAATTCTGGAACTATTGCCGCAGGCGAATAGGGCGGTTCTTTCCATCTGCAAAAGGCATTGACTTGTCACTGAGGCAGATAGAAGTCCTCTCGTCATTGCGCAACTGTATCATTTACACAAATCGGAACGGATATGTTGCTGATCCTTCTTATACGCCGTTCAGTTATCCTTGGGGAACGGGAAGATGCTATTTTCTTGATGCTCCAAGTGGAGTCAAGTTCTCTGAAATGAAGTTTGATGATAGAAGACGAATCCTTCGAAGCCGTTTTCCCGGATTGCCGAATGACTGGGTGATTGTCAATGACTATGTTTCTCCATTTTCGTATTGCGCAGTCAAGTTTGGCATGGCTATGTTCCGAGATGCGCATCACTATTTTGCGATGCTCAGCAAGGGGGTAGAGTCATACTTTGAGTTTGCTGCTGAACTGGATGATGGCGAGTTTCTTACGGATGCTGAACTGTTTACGCAGATAATGAAGTGTCTGAAGCAGAGTTATGGCGTGACTGCACTGCACGACCTGACACGTCCACAGAAACTTGACCTTGCCAAGAAGTTGCACTTTGATTTCCGTTCTTCCAATGGTCAAATCCGCCGTGTACTGGCTCTATCTCAATATGATGTGGATGCCCTGTTCCCACTTTCGTCCTAGCATTATTTGACAACTAACCGCCAACTTGTCTGTAAATTACTCCATTTTTCTGGGCGGAGTTTGTAATTCCTGATTTTGGTCGCTTTGTGAGGTAGCTGGCATCTGGGAAATTCAGGTGGCATGTGTCTGGGAAATCCAAGTGGCATGTGTCTGGGAAATCCAAACTGCGTCGGTCAGTAAACCTCAAGCCACGTTTGTCCGTAAGACCACAGTCCGCGTCTGTCCGGGAGACCCTACCACGCGTTTGTCCGTGAAACCCCGCCTTCTTCCGGATAAGTATTCCATTGTTTCTAAGCGGCTGAATACTGAAGCGTTTTTCACCATAAAACTGCCCTCGTCCTTCGTTTAAGGTCACAATCTGTGATTTTGAACATTCCTACATGGTCAACTGAAACCTGCCATATTTATGTACATTTTTAATGTCGCAATTTGCGACCATAAGCGATCTTCCATAGCCCTGCGCTTCGTCATTCCCTTGCACGGTCTTCCGTTACATGAGATGTCACCTTCAATGCATAAAACCATAAAGCGTGAAAATCTCGGTTGCGCGATTCGTCCGTAAAACCCCGCCTTCTTCCGGACAAGTCGTTGATTTTGAACAACTTGTCCATGGAATCCCGCCTTTTTACGGATAAACTGTAGATTCCGGGTCAACCAATATCAGTAATAAGACGCAAACCAATTGGATTACCCTTTGTTGATTCTTTCTACCAATTCGTCAGGAGTAAGTATCTCCATCTTTGAGAAGCCAAACCACTTTTTGCCCAAGTCCTTGATAGATGCGCCAATGTGATAAACATCATCATCAATGCAGAGGAAGCGGTCGTGTGACAATCGGAATGTTTCAACATCAACCGGTGCATATTGAGCGTTGTGACGGTCAATGTCAAGCTGAAATTGACGGCTTATCTGCTGAGTATATATGACTGCAGAAACGCCTTCTCCTCTTTTATCGAGCAATGTCAATACAGTCTCGTCAACATAGTTGTCGATAAGGATAATTCGTCTCTTTGCACTCTTAATCAAGTCGGACACGAAAGTATAGGCATCATAAATTTGCCCATTGTAGAACACACCTTGCTTCGGTTTTGCGTTGCCCTCATCCAATCTGCGGAATACTTCTTCTATACGTTTGTCGGATTCTTGCATGTGTTGTTGCATTTCCAATTGATGGTACTCCATTGTTGAAAGACGTTGGAAAACTTCTGCATTTGTCACCATGAAACGTCTCATTGCAACAAATGCATCCATAATTCGTATGCTTACACGAATTGAGGTTTCACTTCTAAGAACAGTGGAGAGCATAGCCACTCCCTGCTCCGTGAAAGCATATGAACGAACTGTTGAGTGCTTCAAACTATTGAACCGATCACAATTTGTGACCAGTTCATTCATTTCTTCCTTAGTCAGTTGAAAACGAAAACGTTCAGGAAATCTCTCCATGTTACGTTTTACAGCTTGATTTAACACCCTGGTTTCCACTCCATAAAGTTCAGCCAAGTCTCTGTCTATCATAATCTGCTTTCCACGAATAGACATTATTCGACTTTCTACAGGAGTAGTAACTACGACTTCATCATTTTGTAACCGGTCGCAATTTGCGACCAGTTCGCAGTTCTCAGTCTTTTCTGTTATATCTGCCATATTTATGTTTATTTTTGAGATCACAAATTGTGACCTTAAACGTGTTGTTATTTATTATTGCATGCAGCTGTGGTTGTACTCAATCTTGGCACTGCAGCATCGACTCCGGTGCAATCTCGAGTATCTTGCACAACTTCGCAGCCATCTTCAATGTGGGCATAGCCCGTCCGGTAACATAGGCATTGATTCGGGATGGGGAAACCGACATTTTTTCTGCCAACGCCTTCTGGGACATATTCTTGCGGATAAGCCCGTCCTTTATCAGGGACTTGACAGATCTTCGGTTTTTATGTTCGTCCAGTCCGTCATCAGTCTGGACACTGCTCAGGTTTTTATAATCATCTCTCACATTCCCGTCGCGGAGTATTCCGTAATTTCGGTCTGGGTCGTAGCCGTCCACAATAGTTCTGGTATGACTGTGGTAATTCTCTTCGCGTGACTCTGCCAAATATCCGGAACACGGCTTGCCGTAGGAATCATTGTCAGTGCCTATAGCAAGCAGTTCATTTCCGATTTTGCGGATCTCATTGACAATCATTAACTCCCGCGATTCAGACGGACGCTTCATTCCGCTGGAATATGCGGCCAAAAGACTTTGCTGTATGCCGAGTCTTCTTGCTACTGCGGACAAGTTCAATTCCGGATGTGAAAGCAGAATTCTGGATATGCCTTCCGGTTCAGGATTATCATATTCGAAGCTTTCGTTTGAGATGTCCTCGTTGAGCGAATACCAATGTACGCCGTCATCCTCGATTACGTAATCGTCTCTGTTTTCCGCATTCAACAGATTACGATAGTAAAGGAGTGACTGCCACAATGTCCTTCCGTCATCGAACTGAGCATATATTCTGCTTCCCTCGAACCATATCTTCTTGATCCGCATAGCTTGCCTCCCTTATTTTCCTTACAAAGTTAGGATATATTTTCATATCTATAATACAAAATTTAGAAATTTTCGCAACGAACAGATTTTCCGGCCGAAAAAACTTTCCAAAATTTTCCGCGTTACAGTGCGGTCATAAATAAATTAGAATATTTCAACAAAGAAATAACTGCTAACAATTATTGAATAATCGACAAAAGAGAAAAAGCATTTTTTCATACAAAGCTAGACACTTTTAAACGAAATGTTTTTATATTTGCAATTGTCGGGCATGTATGACTTAACCGACATGAAATAATATACTAATTTCATGTTACAAAGATAGTTATACAACGCCGACAGACATATTATAGACGTTACTGACGTTTTTCTTTCACGATACAAACTTGGCGGTTTGACGAATTACAGAAAGAGGAAACGGCAACGGGAACGTCCACATGCGATGACACATCAGTCATCCGCGCCGGTGAAAGGCGTGGAGATTTGCTGTATATCATCCTGGCGTGGGCTAATGCGTTGCTTATCTTTTCTGAAGGGCACGCCAAGGCCTGTATCGTGGGATAAGCAAAAGCAAGACTCCCACGTCTTTTTTTGTATCCGCCATTCTGGGGAGGCATTGGCACCAACACACAAACTAATGATTGGTAACAACTACCAAGATGAAAAGCCAGGCTATTGCCCTCCTGAAATCAATTTAATTCTGATAGATTCAAAATCCCCTTTCGCTGTCGCTGAAGGCAGTACCGGCAACGGTCTCAATGTCGGTGTAGCCGGATGGGGAGAAGGCGATAATTTCAGCGGCGATGCCGACTGATAAAATAATGATCAACAAACACTTAAAAACCAATTAATATGAAATCACGATTTCTTGTTTTGTGTCCGACATTGGCGGTTCTGCTTGCCGGATGCGCGAAAGAACCAGTCGTGGGACCAATTGTAGATGACTCCGGCCTCATACCGCTGAACATCGACGGTTCCATCAACCAGATTCAGACCAAGGTCAATGCTGCCGGCTTCGTGGACAAGGACGCGCTGGGCCTCTTCGCCGTGAACTACAGCGAGGAGAACACCGTCGCAGGCACACTTGCAGACAACGGAAACCAGGCCGACAACGTCAAATACGTCTTCGACGAGGCCGCCAACAAGTGGACCCCGACGAAGAAAGTCTATTACAAGGACGTCAATACCAATGTTGACCTCTACCTCTATTATCCGCACCAGTCATCCGTGACCGAGGTCAATGCCGCCAACTTCGAAGTGCAGAAGGACCAGAGCTCAGCCGCTACCGCATCATCCCTCTCCGGATATGAGGCCTCCGACTTCCTCTGGGGCAAAGCGGTCAATATCACCCCTTCCGAGAACAAGGTCGCAGTCCAGCTGTCGCACAAGATGGCCGCTGTCAATGTCGTCCTCGTGGAAAAGGAAGGCTTCGCTGAAGGCGAATTCGCATCCCTCGAAAAAGGAATCATCCTGACCAATACCACCCGCAAGGCCAAGATCAATTTCGCGACCGGCGAGGTTTCCGCTTTGGGCAATGCCCAGCAGGACGGTATCGTGATGTGCCCGCAGAGCAGCGGCGCATTCAGGGCAGTGGTAGTTCCGCAGACCGTGGAAGCCGGCGAGAAACTGTTTGCGATTACCATCGACGGCGTATCATACGGCTTCAGAAACAGCGCTGCTTCAGTAACTTACGCTGCCGGCAAGCAGACTGACGTCACCATCAACATCAAGAAGAAAACTCCGGCGGGCGAATACGAACTCACCCTCGGCGACATCAAGATTGCCGACTGGACAGAGGACAAGAACACTCATGGTGGAGAAGCCCGTCAGTATTTCGTGGTGAACCTTACCGAAGCCGGAACACTTGGCAAGGTGATTCGCAGTTTCAAGAAGAACCCGGACAAGATCCGGAACCTGAAAGTGTCAGGTCCGATTACCACTGAGGATTTCTACTTTATGCGTGATTCGATGGCAATTCTGGAGGCGATTAACCTTAAGGAGGCCAAGGTGGTGAATGCGAAGTATGATAGTAGAGGAAAAACTAAGGATGACATTATTCCTGATGAAGCCTTTAATATTAAGAAGACTCTGTCTCATTTCTCGTTTCCGGAGAAAATAACATATATCGGTCCCTTGGCGTTTTCTTACACAAGTCTATCAGGAGCACTGATAATGCCAGATGATGTTACAGAAATTGGTACTTGTGCCTTTTCTGGCACATTGATTGGTAGTGTCTCTTTTTCGCCAAGACTTAATAGAATCGGTGATTATGCATTTGAGCAGTGCACTTCCTTGACAGGGACATTGACACTGCCTGAAACATTGACCTATATCGGCAATAATGCGTTTTCTCGCTGTTCTTTTACAGGCGAATTGCATTTGCCGAATAGTTTGGAATATATCGGCTATCGTGCGTTTAATTCTGCAGGAAACTTTGTTGGAGGATTAAGAATCCCTGATAAAATAACCAAACTAAATGGTGCTACATTTTATGGAGGTTTTAGTGGACATTTGGATTTAAATAATGTGATAGAATTCGGTATGGAAGAGTTTAGTGTATGTGGTTTTACTGGAGTATTGATTATTCCGGATGGAACAATTAAAATTCCTAACAATTTTATGCAAGGTTCATCTACGCTTTCTAAAATTATTTTTCCTTCTTCATTAAAACAGATAGGAAGTTGTGCTTTTGAGGGTCAAAGAAGACTTTGCGAAGATATTATTTTTCCAGAAGGTTTAGTATCAATCGAAGAAAGGGCCTTTAATCGATGCACTAATATTCCACGCATTGAATTACCTTCTTCATTACAGACGATTAATAGATTTGCCTTTAATGAATGTTATAACATCTCTAGTATTGTCTGCCATGCCGTGGAACCACCGTCCGTTATAAAAGGTGCCTTCGATGGCGTAGCCAAAGATAATTTCACGGTCGAAGTCCCGGCACAGTCCGTGACACGCTATAAGACTGAATCCGGCTGGTCTGACTTCCGCAGAATCGCAGCACACTATGATTTCTCAGTAAGCCGAGACAGAGTGCGCACACTTAACGCTGCTGAGTCAAGGACATTGACACTGCGCGCCCCTGCGAACTTCAACTGGAGCATAGAAAGCAAGCCTGACTGGGTGACTGTTACCCCTGCATCAGGCACAGGCAAGGCTGATATCACAGTATCTGTTCAGCAAATGGCCCGGACAACTGATCAATTTGAAGTAAATGAAGGTACCTTCAACAGCCCTACATACAAGAACTACGCAGGCAGAAGCGGCGAGATTGTCTTCAAACTTGACGAGAAAGACTATCGTTGTACATTGGATGTGGAGCAGTATGATGCAGACTATTCCGATGGCGAAGTCATGACATTGAACACGGCGACCAACGGCCCCGGCATTGACATCGTCTTTATCGGAGATGGCTATGATGCCAAGGATATTGCCAAAGGCACATTCAAGCAGAATACCGAGGACGGCTTCAAACATTTCTTCGGAATTGAGCCGTATTCTACATACAAGGATTATTTCAATGTCTATGCGGTCGTTTCCAAGTCTGACGACAGCGGCATCGGTACGGTCAACACTGTGATTGACACCAAGTTCGGCAGCTATTTCACGCAGAACCGCATAAAGGCTCCAGCTGCTGACAAATGTTTCAAATGGGCGAAGCGTGCTGATGCGTCGATGGACCTCAGCAAGTCTCTCGTGATTATGCTTATGAACACTTCTACATACGAAGGAGTGACGATGATGTATGGAGACGGCTCCGCTATTGCCTGCTGTCCTGTAAGTACTGATGCCTATCCTTATGATTTCCGCGGCATTATCCAGCATGAGGCAGGCGGACACGGTTTCGGTAAACTCGGTGACGAATACATCTACCATAATGCATTTATCCAGACGTGTAACTGCATAGATGGCTGCGAGCACCCGCAGGGTGACGATGACACAAGTACTTCTTATGGCATGTACAAATCCAAAGGCTGGTACAAGAACCTCTCCATGACCGCAGATGCCAAGCAGGTACCTTGGGCACATCTCATCTATCATAAGAACTACTCCGACAAGGTGGATATGTATGAGGGCGGCTATATGCACACACGTGGCGTATATCGTTCAGAGGCAACAAGTTGTATGAACAACAATATCCCGTATTACTCCGCGATAAGCCGCCAGGCCATTGTCGAGCGTATTAAGGCGTACGCAGGCGAGGCATTTGACTTCGACGATTTCGTGGCCAAAGACTCCTTCGAGGTTGGCACCATGTCATTGGCAAGAGACTTCGACTGGACCTTCGGCGTGAATCCGAACATGTTCCGCGCGAACGGCGACGGCCCTATCTACATGGGTGAGCATCCTAATGTAAAATAAATTATCAGCACAATGAAAAAATCAATATACCTTATAATTGCGGCAGCTGCATTGATTTCCTGCTCCAAGTCCGAGCCAGCCGAGGTCAATGCCGATGAACTCCGGTTCGACATCTCTTATCCTGCCACGAAAGCGACCGCTTCCTCTTTCGAGAACGGTGACGCAATTTCGCTCTATGCAGTGGAATATGCCGCTGACGGCACACAGATGCCGCTTCAGGTCGGCGGAAACTATCTGAACAATGAGAAGATTACCTGCAGCGGTTCGTCCTGGACTCCAGAGCGAAAGCTGTTCTGGAGCGAGCGTCCATGCGATTTCTACGGCATTTACCCATATCAGAATGTGACCTCCATCGAGAGCTATCCGTTCTCGGTGGCGACTGACCAGTCCGGAGACGGCTACGAGGCTTCCGATCTGCTGTATGCCTATACGCAGAACGTTTCCCGTTCAGCGGGCGCCGTAAGTCTTCAGTTCCAGCACATTATGTCCAAGCTTGTGGTGAAGCTTGAGAAGGGGCCGAAGTTCGAGGGCAAGATTCCTGACGACGTGGTCGCGCATATCTACAATACCAATGTGGAGTGCACTGCGAACTTCATTACCGGTTCAGTGGAGAAGAACGCTTTCGGAGCGAAGAACACCATCACGATGAAGAAGCTCAGCAATGAACAGTTCGAGGCCATCCTGGTTCCGCAGAACCTTGAAAGGAGCACCCCGCTCATCGAGCTGACCATGGGCGGCATCGCCTACCTTCTCGACTACTCCCTGAGTTTCCGCGCCGGCTACGTCCACACCGTAACCATAACGCTGAACACTTCCCCTGACCAGGAGCAGATCGAGATCTCCATCGATCCGTCAGTCAACCCTTGGAAATAATTTTTCCGACCATATACTTAGTCCCGTGTGCAGATCCGTTCATTCTGCACACGGGACTTTATTCTTGTTGCATTATCCTGATCCTGGTTGACCCTCGGTCGCTTGACCCTCGGTTGCGCGATTCGTCCGTAAAACCCCGCCTTTTTCCGGACAAGTTGTTGATTTTGAGTAACTTGTCCGTGAAACCCTGCCTTTTTACGGACAAACTCTAGATTCTCGGTCAACCAATATCAGTAATAAGACCTTCAACGCATGAAACCGGAAAGTGTGAAAATTACCCGTAAATCATCACGGAAAATGTGAAATTTATGAGGGTTTTTAGTGCGGATTATGTGAAAATCTCGGCAACGCGATTCATCCGTAAAACCCTGCCTTCTTCCGGACAAGTAGTTGATTTTGAGCAACTTGTCCGTGGATTCCCACCTTTTTACGGACAAATTACTTTATATTCTACAAATTGGCATTATTTGTGGAGTGTGTAGGGCATTAAATAAACTGTTCCTATGAATGTTAAGACATATTCAGAAAAAGAGAGACGCTGCAATGCGAGTTTTCTATCAGCTGGCCCATATTGGCACGCATATACTTCTGGAAAAGAAACGCCGTTGCTATTCTCTTGTACTCAAGACTTTGCATTTGCCATGAATGTCGTGGCCCAAGCATCAAACGAGTTCAAAGGTGTAACAATCCTCGCCTTTGAAATATTGAACAATCATTTTCATTTCGTGTTGTCCGCAGAAGAATCGGAAATATTGGAATTCTGGAACTATTGCCGCAGGCGAATAGGGCGGTTCTTTCCATCTGCAAAAGGCATTGACTTGTCACTGAGGCAGATAGAAGTCCTCTCGTCATTGCGCAACTGTATCATTTACACAAATCGGAACGGATATGTTGCTGATCCTTCTTATACGCCGTTCAGTTATCCTTGGGGAACGGGAAGATGCTATTTTCTTGATGCTCCAAGTGGAGTCAAGTTCTCTGAAATGAAGTTTGATGATAGAAGACGAATCCTTCGAAGCCGTTTTCCCGGATTGCCGAATGACTGGGTGATTGTCAATGACTATGTTTCTCCATTTTCGTATTGCGCAGTCAAGTTTGGCATGGCTATGTTCCGAGATGCGCATCACTATTTTGCGATGCTCAGCAAGGGGGTAGAGTCATACTTTGAGTTTGCTGCTGAACTGGATGATGGCGAGTTTCTTACGGATGCTGAACTGTTTACGCAGATAATGAAGTGTCTGAAGCAGAGTTATGGCGTGACTGCACTGCACGACCTGACACGTCCACAGAAACTTGACCTTGCCAAGAAGTTGCACTTTGATTTCCGTTCTTCCAATGGTCAAATCCGCCGTGTACTGGCTCTATCTCAATATGATGTGGATGCCCTGTTCCCACTTTCGTCCTAGCATTATTTGACAACTAACCGCCAACTTGTCTGTAAATTACTCCATTTTTCTGGGCGGAGTTTGTAATTCCTGATTTTGGTCGCTTTGTGAGGTAGCTGGCATCTGGGAAATTCAGGTGGCATGTGTCTGGGAAATCCAAGTGGCATGTGTCTGGGAAATCCAAACTGCGTCGGTCAGTAAACCTCAAGCCACGTTTGTCCGTAAGACCACAGTCCGCGTCTGTCCGGGAGACCCTACCACGCGTTTGTCCGTGAAACCCCGCCTTCTTCCGGATAAGTATTCCATTGTTTCTAAGCGGCTGAATACTGAAGCGTTTTTCACCATAAAACTGCCCTCGTCCTTCGTTTAAGGTCACAATCTGTGATTTTGAACATTCCTACATGGTCAACTGAAACCTGCCATATTTATGTACATTTTTAATGTCGCAATTTGCGACCATAAGCGATCTTCCATAGCCCTGCGCTTCGTCATTCCCTTGCACGGTCTTCCGTTACATGAGATGTCACCTTCAATGCATAAAACCATAAAGCGTGAAAATCTCGGTTGCGCGATTCGTCCGTAAAACCCCGCCTTCTTCCGGACAAGTCGTTGATTTTGAACAACTTGTCCATGGAATCCCGCCTTTTTACGGATAAACTGTAGATTCCGGGTCAACCAATATCAGTAATAAGACGCAAACCAATTGGATTACCCTTTGTTGATTCTTTCTACCAATTCGTCAGGAGTAAGTATCTCCATCTTTGAGAAGCCAAACCACTTTTTGCCCAAGTCCTTGATAGATGCGCCAATGTGATAAACATCATCATCAATGCAGAGGGTGTTGGAGATTCTATCAATATGGCAAAGAGAATCGAAGATGCTACAGGAATTGAGACAAGAGCAACAATCTTAGGCTACATGCAGCGAGGCGGAAGTCCTACATGTAAGGACAGAGTGTATGCATCAGTGATGGGTGCCAAGGCAGTTGATCTTCTGTGTGAAGGCAAGAGTAACCGCGTTGTTGCATATAAGAACGGACAGTTTGTAGACTATGACATTGACGAAGCACTTGCAATGACAAAGGATATCGATGACTACGAATTCATGGTAAGTCTTATGATATCAAAGTAATTAATAACAGCTGGACATTATGCAGAGTCCGTCTGGACATATCCGGACGGCTCTTTTCATATTATAGGATAGGTAACATATAATAGATAGAATATATGGAAGGAAAGGATTCTTAACATGAGTTCATATAAAGAATTAAGAGCCAAGTATCCGACATTTACTTATGAAGGATATGACGTGAAACAGAATGATAAGGAAGTGGAGATTACTTATCACTTTGCTATAGACAATCTGGCACAGTTTGCGCCACAGTGGAGATTCCCTGCAGGGGACAGGCAGTGCGATTATTCCAGGGATGAGACATTTGCAAGGCTTATATTCTCGCTTGGAATGGTGGAGCTTGTAAGCTATTGGAAGATAGCATGCCCTCCAAAGGTAATAATAAAGAATGCTTCGCTTGGAGAAGACCAGATAGCATGGTGGAAGTCGTTGTATTTTAACGGACTCGGAGAATTCTACTATACTAACGGAATAGAAGAGAATATTAATGATTTTATGGAGATAGTTCCTGAGAACGGAATATGTGAGAATGCATTATCACTTCAGTGTGAGGCTGATGTTGAAGCTGCAATGGCGTTAAGGAACAGCAGGATAAAGTCACTTGCAGATGGGGCGCACTGTATGGTACCGGTTGGCGGAGGCAAGGATTCCGTAGTATCGCTTGATGTGCTTAAAGGATATAAGAGTCAGATTCATCCTTATATAATTAATCCGAGAGGTGCAACGATAAAGACAGTTGAGACCGCAGGAATGAGCATGGATGACAGCAATGTGATTGTAGCACACAGGACTCTCGACAGTAATATGCTTGAACTCAACAAGAAGGGATTCCTTAACGGACATACACCGTTCTCTGCAATTGTGGCATTCTCGGCAGTTATTGCTGCATATATGAATGATATAACGTATATTGCACTGTCAAATGAGTCCAGTGCCAATGAGAGCACAGTGCCGGGAAGTACCGTTAATCACCAGTATTCCAAGAGCTTTGAATTTGAACGTGATTTTCATGAATATGAGGCAGTATATCTTAAGAGCAATACCTATTATTTCAGCCTTTTAAGACCTCTGAGTGAATTCCAGATTGCAGCTGATTTTGCTGCATGTACGGATTTCCATTCCATATTCAGAAGCTGCAATGTAGGAAGCAAGAAGGATATATGGTGCGGTCACTGTCCTAAGTGCATGTTTGTGTGGCTTATTCTGTCACCGTTTATTGAGCAGGAGAAGCTTTGTAAGATATTCGGAACTGATATGGCAGAAGATGAGACAATGCAGGAATGCTTTGACAAGCTTGTGGGAATCGCAAGCGAGAAGCCGTTTGAATGTGTAGGAAGCGTTAATGAGGTTAATGCGGCGATAACGCTTACAATAAGAAGCATGAAAGAGGCAGGAAAGAAGCTTCCGTATCTGTTTGGATATTATTGCGGTACCGGACTTTATGAAAAGAATCTGCCTGTATGTGAGGATTATTTCAGATACTATGATACCCAGAATCTGCTTCCGAAGGATTTTGAGGAGGCATTGAATAAGACACTTAATGAAAAATTGGGAGAGAGGGCGCCAAGACATTGATAAAGCATTTAACTGAATTTATACATGGACTTGTTAATAATAAGAAGGTTCTCATACTTGGATATGGACGTGAGGGAAGGTCTACTCTGCCTGTGGTAATTGAGGCCGGAGGTGCGGCAGTAATTGCTGTTGCTGATGCAAAGCCTGTGAAGGACGGACTTCCCGAAGGAGTAACAGCGATAACGGGAGAAGAGTATCTTGGATGTCTTAATGACTTTGATGTTGTATTCAAGAGCCCGGGCATTGTGCTTGATAGAGAGATTAATGATTATACATGTAATATAGTTTCCCAGATGGAAGTGTTCTTTGAATGCTTCCGTGACAGGATAATAGGAATTACGGGAACTAAGGGAAAGAGCACAACCACAACGCTTCTGTACCATGTTCTTAAGTCGTCGGGAAAGGATGTGCTGCTTGCAGGGAATATAGGAATTCCGGTGTTTGAGATAGCTGACGGAATGAATGACACGACAACGGCGGTTCTGGAACTTTCATGCCACCAGCTCGAATATATGGATGTATCGCCACACATGGCAATATATCTTAATCTGCATGAAGAACATCTTGACCATTACGGCACTATGGCAAAGTATACAGCTGCCAAGGAGAATATATACAGACATCAGAAAGCAGGGGATAAGCTGTATTGCCTGGATAGCCTCAGGCCACATGAGACATTGCCTGCGGATGTGTATACATTCAGATGCGGTGCCTGTAGCGGAGCAGACTACAGCCTGTCATGCGGCACGATATATTATAAAGATGAGGATAACGGCAAATGCGAATACAGGATACCGGTCGGTGATATAAAGCTTATCGGAGAGCATAATTATTTTGATATTGCATTTGTGTATGCTGCATGCAGAGACTGCGGTGTTACTGACGAACAGTTTACAAGAGCACTTTTAAGCTATGAGCCTCTCCCACACAGACTGCAGTACGTTGGAACAATAAATGGCATAAAGTGGTACGATGATTCAATATCTACGATTGATGAGACTACAATACAGGCGCTGAATACACTTAAGGATGCCGACACAGTTCTTATAGGCGGTATGGACAGAGGCATAAGCTATAAAGAACTGGAACAATATCTGGCACATTCTGATATTAAGAATATAATCCTTATGGAAGCATCGGGCAAACGTATTCTTGAGGAGATAGAATTAATGAAAGGTGAATTTGAATCGCCTGAGAGAATACATTATGTTCAGCATCTTGAAGATGCAGTCAGTCTTGCGGCAGATATTACAGGAGCAGGAAGAAGCTGTGTTATGTCACCGGCAGCAGCAAGTTACGGAATATTCCGTAATTTTGAAGAGCGTGGTGAAGTATTTAAAAAGCTTGTTTCCGGAATGGAGAAAAACGCATGATTACCAGTACAGGCAATGCACGTGTGAAGAATGTCATACAGCTTCAGACGCGTGCAAGAGCAAGAAAAGACAGCAGGCAGTTTGTCGCAGAGGGCTTCAGGATGGTTTCGGAGGCACCGGCGGACAGAATAGTCAGTATATATGCATCAGAGACATTTGCAAGATGCAACAGCGGATATATGTCAACAATACAGGTTCCTTATGAGACGGTGTCAGATAATGTATTTGCACAGATGTCGGATACCAGGACGCCGCAGGGAATACTTGCGGTTATTAAGATGGCTGAATATGGAATCGGGGATATTATTGCACATGACAACGGCCTTTATGTCATTGTTGAGAACCTTCAGGATCCGGGGAATCTTGGAACGATCATCAGAATGAGCGAGGCGGCAGGTGTTGACGGAATTATTATGAGCCCGAATACGGTTGATATATATAATCCCAAGACGATACGTTCAACAATGGGTTCACTTTACAGGGTACCGTTTGTGTATGCTGATGATTTTGCCGGGACACTTGAACAGATGAAGTCCAAAGGGGTAGAGCTGTACGCGGCGCACCTTGAAGGAAGTGTTGAATATACGGAGCCGGATTATACTAAGGCGAGTGCATTTGTTATCGGCAATGAAGGCAACGGACTTACGGATGCCGTAACGAATATCTGCAGCAACAGAATAAGGATTCCGATGGCCGGTAAAGTTGAGTCGCTGAATGCCGCAATTGCAGCATCCGTGCTGACCTTCGAGGCTGCCAGACAGAGGAGAAATGGCAAGGGTTGACAAAAATATGTAACTTTGGTAGAATACTTTCGAAATAAATGTAACATTTTTGTAATAATTGTAATCGGTTATTCATATAATAATGTTACAGGACAGCGGTTACTATGCCTGACTGCTGTCAGCCAAGATACTGTTATTTACAAGTGATATTATTTTGCTGTGCAGACAGCGGGCGGTTAATAACAGACAGTTGAGGCGGAAAGGTTATGTATGAAATCAAAGAGCAGGGTAGCGGTGATGGCAGGCACCATGATGGTTATTGCAATGATGCCGGTTATGCCTAACTACATTGCTGCCGGGACAACCCACGAAGCATATGCGGCAGCGCAGACTTACAATGAAGAAAGAACTGCATCTTATGAAGAAAAAGCAGTTGACATTGTTGCGTATGCACAGGGTAAGCAGGAGACACTTAAGGAAGAAAGTATATTTAAGGGAAAGGCAGTTGCCACGGATACTGATTATCTTGCGGTAATGCAGGAGCCTGATGATGATTCAGAGGTGGCAGGCAAGCTTTTCGAGTATAATATTGCTGATGTTATTGAACAGGACAACGGATGGACTAAGATTACGTCCGGCAATCTTACAGGATATGTGCCTACGGATGCGCTTTGCTTTGATGATGAAGCTGAGAGCGTTGCAAGGCTTGAGACAGAGGTTTCGGCAGCACCGGTCGGAAGTGAGGCTGTTGTATACGCTTCATACGATACGGATGCAGCAGTAACCGGAACATTTACAGCAGATGAGAGTGCTGTGCCGGTAAGCCGTATAGGAGAATATGTTAAGATTCTGAAGTCTGATGAGAGTACAGGATATGTTCTTGCTGATGCAGTCACAATTGATTACGGATTTGAATGCGGAATGACTGTTGAGGAAGAGGAAGCCAGGAAGGCAGCAGAGGAAGCAGCACGTCAGGCAGCAGAAGAGGCGGCACGTAAGGCAGCTGAGGAAGAAGCAGCACGCAAGGCGGCAGAGGAAGCGCTCAGACAGCAGATTATTGCAAGAACGATAGCAGGAACAGATTTTACTTATAATCCGACAATGGCAGTATCAGATGATGACCTGTGGGTGCTTGCATGTATCATTGACTGGGAAGCAGGCTGGGAACCATATGAAGGTAAGCTTGCAGTTGCCAATGTAATACTTAACCGCGTAAGAAGTGCAAGATATCCGGATACAGTATCAGATGTTGTGTATGCGAGAGGCCAGTTTGGCGGAGTGATGTCAGGCGGAAGTATCTCGGCGAGATTTGAACAGAGGCTTGCAGCGGGGCCACGTACTGATGAGTGCATGGAAGCAGCGCTTGAAGCACTGTCAGGCAAGAATAACATTGGAGATTTTACTGCATTTAACGGTTCAGATGTGATTAATTATGCAGCACTTTCTGATTATGCAATAATCGGAGGACACTGCTTCTATTAATTAATATTCAATGCAGGATATATAGTGCGAATACATGCAGTTATGCAGCAGCCCGGACAGATTAACAGTCTGTTCCGGGTTATTTTTATATGTACTATTTTTGCTATGCATCTTGTCAATTATATGCAGATGATGATAATATAAGAAGATAAAGAAATTTTTAGTTATTATGCGAACGGAGGATCAGAGTTATGGTTAATTTAAAAGGTCGTAATTTTCTTACACTGCGTGATTACAGTGCAGAGGAGATAGAGTATTTATTAGATCTGGCTGCAAAGCTTAAGAAGATGAAGAAAGACGGAGTTACAGACGAGTGCCTTGAAGGTAAGAATGTTGCTCTTATATTTGAAAAGACAAGTACAAGAACACGCTGTTCATTTGAAGTGGCAGCACATGATCTTGGCATGGGTACAACATATCTCGATCCTAAGGGTTCGCAGATAGGCAAAAAAGAAAGCATTGCGGATACAGCAAGAGTACTTGGACGCATGTTTGAAGGAATTGAATATCGTGGCTTCGGTCAGGAGATAGTTGAAGAGCTTGCAAAGTATGCGGGTGTGCCTGTATGGAACGGACTTACTAATGAATATCATCCTACACAGATGCTTGCAGATATGCTTACAATCCGTGAGAAGCTCGGAAGACTCAAGGGCGTTAAGCTCGTATATATGGGTGATGCAAGATACAACATGGGCAATTCATGGATGATAGCATGTGCTAAGATGGGAATGAACTTTACTGCATGTGCACCGAAGGAATACTGGCCTGATAAGGAACTTATTAAGGCTTGTGAAGAGTATGCTGCCGTAAGCGGTGCGACACTTACATTTGAAGAGGATCCTGTTAAGGCAACTAAGGATGCAGATGTCCTCTATACTGATGTGTGGGTATCAATGGGCGAACCTGATGAGGTATGGGCAGAGAGAATTAAGGCGCTTACTCCTTACCGCATTACGATGGAGCTTGTGAAGAACGCATCTGACAGCGTTATATTCATGCACTGCCTGCCTGCATTCCATGACCTTAAGACTACTGTGGGCAGGGAGATATATGAAAAGTTCGGCCTTACGGAGATGGAGGTTACGGACGAGGTATTTGAGTCTGAGTATTCAGTAGTGTTTGATGAGGCTGAGAACCGTATGCATACAATTAAGGCTGTTATGGCTGCTACACTTGGTGCATATCAGGATTAATATTAACATGAACGGAGGAAGACATGGATTTCTTTACTACGTCTAACACAGGAGCATATGGAGCGTACCGCAGGTCTAAGATGGTAATAGACGCACTTAATATTCTGCTTGCGGTAGTTATTGTAGTGCTTTTTGTGGCACTTATATTTCTGAATGACCGCAGAAGTTTTCTGTTTCCGCTCATATTTCTTGCAGGTGGAATAGACAATGCACTTGCGGCGGCAAAGAATTTCATGAGCTACAACCGTATAGGCGGGATTGCGCTTACGGTTGTGGCTGTGCTTCTCTGGCTGCTTGCATTCATATGCTTTAGAATAAGATAGACTGCGCCTGACCGCAGGACAGATTGTGGGAGGTATCTGATGAAGACAAAGATACTTACAATGCTTCGTGGAACTGATGATTATATATCCGGACAGGAGATATGCGACAGACTTGGCGTGTCAAGAACGGCTGTCTGGAAAGTGATTAACCAGCTGAAGGAAGAAGGATATGTAATAGAGGCTGTTAATAACAAGGGTTACAGGATAACGGAATATCCGGATATACTTACGCAGAGTGAACTTGAGAGCGCAATTAATATCGAAAGTGCCAACGGAGAAGGTACTCTGGCTAAGAAGCTTGTATGCAGGGATATAGTTGATTCAACGAATAATGTTGCAAGAAAGCTTGCGGAAGATATGGCGTGTCACGGAACGCTTGTTGTAGCCGAACAGCAGACAGGCGGCAAGGGAAGACGCGGAAGACACTGGGAGTCACCTGCCGGTACAGGTATATGGATGACGTATGTGTTAAGACCTGACATATCACCTGACAGGGCATCGATGCTTACACTTGTGGCAGCACTTGCGGTTGCGGACGGAATTAAGGAGCAGCTTCATGCAGCAGGCTGTGACTGTGAGTTCGGAATAAAGTGGCCGAATGATATAGTCCTTAACGGCCGTAAGATAGTCGGAATACTCACTGAGATGAGTGCAACTCCGGACAGTGTGAATTATGTTGTCGTAGGTATAGGAATTAATGTCAATACTACGGAATTTGATGATTCCATAAAAGCTACCGCGTCATCAATTCTTGTGCAGACAGGACTTCACATACAGAGGAGCAGGATTATCGCATCTGTGAGCCGCAGGTTTGAAGAGTATTATAATATATTTATTAAGACTGCCAATCTTAAAGGATTGATTGAACAGTATAATTCTGCCCTGATTAATGCAGGACGTGAAGTCAGACTTATAAGCAGTGATAATGGTACAGAGCATGAAGAGACAGGAGTTGCCCGGGGTATAGACATGAACGGCGAGCTTATAGTCAGACTTGATGATGGAACAATTAAGAATGTAATTGCCGGAGAGGTTTCGGTAAGAGGATTATATGGCTATGTATGATGAGAAAATGGTTCTGTGTGCCTCAAGTGCATATGAACAGAAATATTATTTTAACGAGGATTTTGCATCACTTCCCGACCAGATAAAGGATGAACTTAAGATAATGTGTGTCCTTTTTACAGAAGAAGTCGGAGGAATTCTTACGCTTCGTTTCGCTGAGGACGGAACACTTATGCTTGAGACAGAGGCAGACGAAGGAGACCTTTTATATGATGATATTGCATGCGGTCTTCTTATTAAGAGAATACAGAATGAGAAGAGAGAGCTCCTTGAGTCAATAGAGCTCTTTTATAAAGTATTTTTCCTTGGGGAGAATATACAGCTATAATAGGTTAATGGAGAGTTATCAGTAATGGAAGAGAATATACAGTCAAAAGAGAATAAGATGGGTGTAATGCCTGTCAACAGACTTCTTATAACAATGTCGCTGCCGATGGTAATATCGATGCTGGTGCAGGCTTTATATAATATAGTAGACAGTGTATTTGTTGCACAGATTAATGAAGCGGCACTTACGGCGGTATCAATGGCATTCCCGATACAGAATCTTATGATAGCTGTTGCAGCGGGAACAGGAACGGGTGTCAATGCGCTTCTGTCCAAGAGTCTTGGAGAGAAGAATAAGAGAATGGTTGATGATACGGCTAATATGGGCGTATTTCTTGCAATATGCAGTTACGCAGTATTTGCCATAATCGGAATATTCTTATCAAGAATATATTTTGCTGCACAGATAAGCGATGCACAGATAATTGAATACGGAGATGAGTACATGTCGGTTATCTGTCTTTTCTCGTTTGGATTGTTCGGACAGATAATAACGGAGAGACTTCTTCAGGCTACCGGACGAACAATATTTACAATGTTCACACAGGGAATTGGAGCGATAATAAATATCATACTTGACCCGATTCTTATATTCGGACTTCTGGGGCTGCCGGCAATGGGAGTTACAGGAGCAGCCGCAGCAACTGTAATAGGCCAGATAATAGCAGCAATTCTTGGCTTTGTATGTAATGCGGTATACAATCATGACATTACACTCAGCATTAAAGGAATATTTACAATTGATACGACGGTAATATCAAAGGTGTATCGGGTGGGAATTCCTTCAATAATAATGCAGTCTATTACATCGGTAATGACATTCAGCCTTAATAAGATACTGGCAGAATTTTCATCAACCGCAGTAGCTGTGTTTGGTGTATACTATAAGCTCAACAGCTTTATATTCATGCCTGTTTTCGGTATGAATAACGGACTTGTCCCGATACTTTCATATAATTACGGAGCAAGAAAGCCTGACAGAATTAAGAAGACAATAAAGCTCGGAATGAAATATGCGGTTGCAATAATGATATTCGGACTGCTGCTTTTTGAACTTTTCCCGTCAGGACTTCTCGGAATATTTGATGCTTCACAGGAAATGCTTTCAATCGGCTGTGTGGCGCTCAGAATAATAGCATCCAGCTTTGTATTTGCGGGTGTTGCAATTATATGCAGCACAGTATTCCAGGCAATAGGCAATCCACTGCACAGTCTTATTATGTCTGTATGCCGTCAGCTCCTTGTGATTGTTCCCGTAGCATGGCTGTTGTCACTTAGCGGCAGACTGGAGCTTGTATGGCTCGCATTTCCGATTGCTGAGTTTGTTTCAGTTGCAATGTCAATATTTTTTATGAAGAAGACTATAAGACATCTGGATGGAATGGCATAAGAGAGGTAATAGGTTTTAAGGTATGAGTGAAGATAAGATTAATAACACCAATGATATAGTTGACAGTGAAAAGGAAGATAAGGATGAATACGAAAAGGTCTGCAGTGTGTGCAGAAGACCTGAGAGCAAAGCCGGCAAGCTGATTGCGATGCCGGGCAACATGTATGTGTGCTCCGACTGTATGCAGCGTTCCTTTGACATGATAAACAGTAATTCTAACTATGATGATTTGATGAAAATGATGTCCAATCCTTCTCTCGGCGGGATGAATATGTTTATGCCGGGGATGGAGGACATGGAGGTTCCTAAGAAGCAGAGAATTAAGAAGCGCAAGAAGGATGAAAAAGCCAAACCGATTATTGAGCTTAAGGACATACCGGCACCACATGAGATTAAGGCAAAGCTTGACGAGTATGTAATCGGACAGGATTATGCCAAGAAGGTAATGTCTGTTGCCGTATATAATCACTATAAGCGTGTTGCCACAGACACAATGGATGACATAGAGATTGAGAAGTCCAATATGCTTATGATAGGACCTACGGGAAGCGGTAAGACATATCTTGTAAAGACACTTGCAAAGCTTCTTAACGTGCCGCTGGCGATTGCCGATGCAACTTCACTTACGGAAGCAGGCTATATCGGTGATGATATCGAGAGTGTTGTATCTAAGCTTCTTGCTGCTGCCGATAATGATGTTGACAGAGCTGAGCAGGGAATTATATTTATCGATGAGATTGACAAGATAGCCAAGAAAAAGGAGACGAGAAGCCGTGATGTAAGCGGTGAGTCAGTACAGCAGGGAATGCTTAAGCTCCTTGAGGGCAGTGACATAGAAGTGCCTGTCGGAGCAACAAGCAAGAATGCAATGGTGCCGCTTACGACAGTTAACACACGCAATATCCTCTTTATATGCGGCGGAGCATTTCCTGAGCTTGATGAGGTTATCAAGGAGAGACTTAACGAGCAGGCATCGATAGGCTTTATCGCAGACCTTAAGGATAAGTATGATAACGATGATAAGCTTCTTAGCAAGGTAACACTTGAGGATCTGAGAAACTTCGGAATGATTCCTGAGTTCCTCGGAAGACTTCCGGTTGTATTCACACTCGACCCGCTTGATAAGGATATGCTTGTGAGTATCCTTAAGGAGCCGAAGAACGCAATACTCAAGCAGTATAAGAAGCTCCTCGCACTTGATGAGGTTGAGCTTGAGTTTGATGACAGCGCACTTGAGGCGATTGCGGAGAAGGCACTTGAGAAAAAGACCGGTGCAAGAGCGCTCCGTTCAATAATCGAGGAATTCATGCTTGATATAATGTATGAGATTCCGAAGGACGACAATATAGGACGCGTGATAATTACAGGTGACTATATCAACAAAAAAGGCGGTCCGGTTATACAGATGAGAACGGTGTAGGGCAGCAGGTGTGATGTGATATATGACAGGTGCATATCTTTGCGGATATGCACCTGTTTTTATTGCAGCCTCATCTGCTCAAATGAATTGTACAGGTCAAGTATGCCGTAGCCCCATTCGTTATTCGGATAACTGCGCGTTGCTGCGCGCCTTGCACCACGGACAAGGGTTGTCTTAAGGTTGGTACTGGAAAGATAGGTTGCAGGCTTTGAACGTATGTCCCATGCGAATATCAGAGCGGCGG